>Ga0209542_10000276_pt1 | contig 128495 bp, 114 predicted proteins | sample RifCSPhighO2_01_FD_184028 | JGI IMG/M metagenome (GOLD analysis project Ga0209542, IMG submission 184028) | Soil microbial communities from Rifle, Colorado - Rifle CSP2_plank highO2_0.1 (SPAdes) (version 2) | ecosystem: Environmental > Terrestrial > Deep subsurface > Rock core/Sediment ... | reverse complement strand
AGATTTTGAAATTATGAGAAATAAAATAGCCTGGTGGGAAGATGTTTGGAATAACATCCGGCCCCATCAGGCATTAGATTATTTGACTCCGAATCAATATTTGGAGAAGCGGCAAACCAGTCGATTGCCGACAAAAGATGTTATTACCCTACAAACCTAAGTGGTCACTATGTATCTGAACCTGGACAATTTTTGGCGGCCCTTCATTTTTATCACTCTCCTTGACAGAGTGCTAATTACTTTGTTATAATTAAAAATGTTAGAATACGAAGTAGCGATTCAAACCTACAAATAACATTCGAATCTACAAACAGTATGTGAATGGCTTACAAATAGTCATATCTAAATAAATTTTATAGATTCGGATAATAGTTTATAGGTTCGCATCGGTTTTATGAGGAATTTTAATAGATTTACAATCAAAGCCCAGGAGGCGCTACAGAACGCGCAGGACTTGGCCAGCCAGAAAAATCACGGCGAATTTAAAGCGCTGCATTTGCTTTCCGCGCTGATTAGCGACGACCAGTCGCTGGTTCGTCCGGTCCTTACCCGCAGCGGAATCAATTTGGAAAAGCTGGACCAGGATATTGAAGAGGAATTGAAGAAATTGCCGAAGATATTCACTGCCGCCAATATCGGACAGATGTATTTGTCCCAAGAATTGATGCAGGTTTTGGATAGGGCGGCAAAAATCGCCCAAGTCCAAAAAGACGAATATATTTCCTGCGAGCATCTGCTTTTGGGAATTTTAGAAACCCTTTCTGCGGCTAAAATTTTATTGGAACGCGCCGGATTCCGCAGGGAAGTCGCGCTTCGGATTCTGGCCCAGCTTCGCGGTTCGGTTCGAGTAACCGACGAGACGCCGGAAAGCAAGTTCCAGGTGATGGATAAATATGCCATTAATCTTACGGAAAGGGCCAAAGACGGCAAATTAGACCCGGTTATCGGTCGGGATGAAGAATTGAGGAGAGTAATCCAGGTTTTGTCCCGGCGGACTAAAAATAACCCGATTTTAATCGGAGAGCCGGGCGTCGGCAAAACCGCCATTGTGGAAGGCCTGGCCCAGCGCATAATTTCCGGAGATGTTCCGGAGCCGCTTAAAAATAAAGAAATTATTATGTTGGATTTGGGCTCTTTGATTGCCGGCACGAAGTTTCGCGGAGAATTTGAAGACCGCTTAAAAGCTTTCATAAAAGAAATTCAGAATGCCGCCGGCCGGTTTATCTTGTTTATAGATGAAATTCATATGATTGTCGGCGCCGGCGCCGCCGAAGGCGCGATAGATGCTTCAAATTTATTGAAACCGGCTTTGGCCAGAGGCGAACTGCATGCGGTTGGCGCTACCACTCTTAAGGAATATCAAAAATATATTGAGAAAGACGCGGCTTTGGAAAGAAGGTTTCAACCGATTTTAGTGGAAGAGCCATCATTGGAAGACAGTGTGGCTATTTTGCGCGGCCTTAAAGAAAAATATGAAATTCATCACGGTCTTCGGATTAGCGATGAGGCGCTGGCGGCCGCGGTAAATTTGTCCGCCAGATATATTCCCGACCGGTTTTTGCCGGACAAAGCGGTGGATTTAGTGGACGAAGCCGCGGCCGCCCGGCGACTGGAGACGGAAAGTTTGCCGAGAGAAATTGATAAAATCCGGCGGGGCATCACCCAATTGGAAGTGGAACGTTCCGCTCTTCAGAAAGAAAACAGTAAGGAAGCCAAGCAGAGATTAAACGAAGTAGCCAAAGAAACTGCCGTTTTAAAAGAGAAAAACGATGAATTATCCGCCCAATGGCATGCGGAAAAAATCGCTTTTGAAAATATGCATAATTTAAGGAAAAAGGTGGAGGATTTGAAGCGGGAAGCGGAAGTGGCGGAACGGGACGGAAATTTAGAAAGAGTGGCGCAGATTCATTACGGGGAATTGCCGGCGGCGGAAAAGGATTTTAATAATTTTGAAAAGAGATACTTTGTTAAAAGCGCGAAGAAAAAAACATCCGACGGTCTTAAGGCGAAGAAAAATGACCGATTTTTGAAGGAGTCCGTTGACGAGGAAGATGTGGCTGAAGTGGTTTCGCGCTGGACCGGAATTCCGGTGACTAAGATGCTGGAATCGGAAAGTGAAAAACTTAATAAAATAGAGGAGGAGCTTTCGGAAAGAGTGATTGGGCAGAGGGTTGGCATTGCCGCGGTTTCTAATGCGCTCCGCCGCGCCAGGGCCGGGCTTTCCGACGAGAACAAGCCCTTGGGTTCTTTTATTTTTCTTGGTCCGACCGGAGTCGGGAAGACCGAATTGGCAAAGGCGCTGGCGGAATTTATGTTTAACGACGAAAAAGCGCTGGTTCGGATAGATATGTCCGAATATATGGAAAAACACTCGGTTTCCCGCTTAATCGGTTCGCCTCCCGGATATATCGGTTTTGAAGAAGGCGGCCAATTAACGGAAATAATAAGGCACCGGCCGTATAGTTTAGTATTATTCGACGAGATAGAAAAAGCCAATCCGGAGGTCTTTAATATCCTTCTTCAGGTTTTGGATAACGGCCGGTTGACAGACGGAAAGGGGCGGGTGGTTAATTTTAAAAATACGATTATTATCATGACTTCCAATGTGGGCGGCCATTATTTAAAAGAGATGGCTAATTTGGGATTCGCCTCGTCCGCCGGAGGCAATGAACAGGAGAATAAAGATAAAAAATTCAGGGAAAAAGTTTACGAAGAGCTCAAAAACCGATTCAAGCCGGAATTTTTGAATCGCATAGACGAACTTTTGATATTTAATACCTTAAGCAAGGTTGACATGGAAAAAATTGTTGATAAGCAAATAGAAGAAGTAAGGCAAAAAATGGAGGGCAAGGGAATGAAAATAGCTGTTGACGCTTCGGTTAAAAATTACCTTATTGAAAACGGCTATAGTCCGGAATACGGCGCCCGTCCGCTTAAACGGTTGATTCAAAAGGTTATTTTGGATAAAATTGCCGATAGGATAATTAAAAGCGAATTAAAAAATGGCGGGAAAGTTAAAATCAGCTTGTCAAAATCTTTATCTCCGGCTCAAACAGCAGAGCCATTGGTCACTGTTTCTTAAGGCCGTAATTTTTGCCGCCGTTCTTTATTTGGCGGCTTGGAGCGATTTTAGGATAATTTCTTCTATTTTTTTTATTATAGCGGCAGTCGTTTTATACGCGCGTCCGATTTTTAGCGGTTATCAGATTTGGCGGGCTTTTACGGTTCTTCTTGTGGTAGCGATTTTGGGGATGAAAATAGTGTCCGGAACCGCTTTGTTTTTTCCGGCTCCGCTGGCCTTCGCATTTATTTTTTATCTGATTTTAGGAATTAAGGACTACCTTTTTATAAAAAGAAGCCGGATTTATTATATTGCCGCCCTGCTTCTTTTTTATTCAATTTTTATAATATTTTTTCTGGCGGATAAATCTGATTGGTTTGCATTCAAATACGGCGCCGTGGTTTTGGCTTCTTATTTTCTTTTTTGGGAATGGCTTGGAATTATTACCAGTTTCAGTTTTCCTAAAAGAGAAATGGTTATTTCTTCGGCAGCGGCTTTGGCAACCGGGCAAATTTTATTGGCGACCGCTTTTTTGCCGATTGGATTTCTTAGCGCCGCCAATTTCATGCTCCTTTTCGTTTTTATTTTAAACGAATTTATTTTAAAGCATTTTATGGGCGGAATTTCGCGGGAGTTTTTAATCAAGCGATTAATTTTATTTTTCTTGCTGGCGGGTTTAATTTTTTGGACTTCCGGCTGGGCATTGAATTTTTAAGTTGGTTAGATTGACTTTTATTTTGCCGCAGAGTTAAAATAACTTCTATGTCTGCGCAATTTCTTAAGAACAAGGCCCGGGAAATATCTTATGCGTTAATTCGCGTGTCATTTTATGTTAAGCGGGGTGATTTAAGGTTAAAATTAGAAAAATTAGCTTTTGAGTTTTTAGAAGATTCTTTAAGGGTAAGCGTTGACAACGGCGCGGAAAACATTAATAAGGCGTTGGTTAGCATTTCGGTTTTAGACGGATTAGTAAGATTGGCGCATTCTATCTATGAAATTGAGCCGGTAAACGCAACAATTTTAATAAAGGAATTAGATAATTTTAATTCGGCAATACGGCAATACGGCAATATGCCGGAATCCGGCAATGATTCGGCAAGCTCGTTGCAAAATGAATTGCCGAATATAAGCAGTATATTTTCCAGATATCCCATAGCAGTTTCCAATACAATTAGAAATGAGAATAGTCATAATTATAAAGAACCAGAATACTATAGAAATAATGAGCTTAACCCATTAAATTCAACAAATTCTGAAAAAGTAAATAGTAATGGTAATAGCGCTAATTCGGCAATGCGGCAATCGGCAATTATTGATAAGATAAAATACGGCATCGGCTCTTCTAATGGTGATGGCGTAAATAACTCGACCAACCCATTAGCTATAAAGTTAAAGGATTTAATAACCGAATTCCCCGATATAAGCGAGAGAACGCTCAGATATGACTTGAAACGTTTATGCGAACAGGGTATTATTGAGCATGTTGGAAATGGAGGCCCGGCAAGCTATTATCGGTTGAAGTAACACCAGTAAGTAGAAGTTCGGCAAACTTCGTAAAATGCCGTCTACGGCGGCCAAGCCGAACTTTCACTTCCCGGTAACAGGATTAAGGCAATATCGTTATATTTAGGGTAACGGATAATAGGGGCTTTTTAATTTAGTTATCCACAAAAAAGCTTCTCAAATGACAGCACTTAGTATATTATAGATTTAATGATTCAGAGTGAGGCTGGATCTATTAGGTTTTAAGTTGATAAGTTTTAAGTTATTAAGTTAGCTTATAAACTTATAGCAAAGTCCGACTTGTCGGACTATTGCGTAACTTATAACTTAAATTGGTCTCGCTCACACGCGAGATTTTTCGTTTAGATATTGAGAATTGTTCTTTTGTTGAGGTCGGTCTTCCCGGTATTTATCGGGGGGAACAGCAAAAGGAATAATTTTGAAACAGAACACAATTAAATTTCCGCTAAAAGATAAATTTTATCTTTGAGGCGGGTTAGCCGCCTTAGGCGGAAAATAAAATTAACTAATTAAAATTTCTTATAAGGGTAGCGCGTCGATGCGTCGCTTTTAAAAGAAAAAGGTCAAAAAATATAATAAAATTATGAGTAAAAAATTAATAAATAAAATTTCAACAACCGTAATTTCCGTAGCCACGGTTGTTTCTCTTTCCGGCGCAGGAGCTTTGCTCCCAATGGCTGCTCACGGAGCAACCTTGCAGGAGCAAATTACGGCCCTGTTAGCCCAAGTAGCGGCTTTGCAAGCTCAATTAACAGCAGGAACTTCTACTTCCGGCTCTGCTTCGGCTTCTTTAACATCTTCCGGGGACCTCACCCTCGGCAGTAAAGGAGCGGCAGTAAAGGAATTACAGATGTACTTGAATGCTAATGGCGCGCAGGTCTCTGCAAGTGGCGCCGGTTCTCCTGGCAATGAAACCGAATATTTCGGTGGATTAACCAAATCAGCTCTTGCCAAATGGCAGGCGGCTAACGGAGTTTCTCCAGCGGCCGGATATTTTGGTCCAAAGACACGGGCGAAAATGGCTTCTATGGGCGGAACTACTACTACAACTACCACCACAACAACGACAACTGGCGGCACAACTCCAGCTCCGGCTCCGGTAGTTCCGGCAGGTACTGGTTTGACTGTGACTTTAGCTCCGGATCAGCCAGCTCCAGCTTTAGCTCCGTATAATGCAACCAGAATTCCTTTCACTAAAATTCAATTAACTGCCTCCGCCGATGGCGCAGTAACAGTTAGTTCAATCGAAGTGCAAAGAACCGGTTTGTCTGAAGATGCCGGCTTGGCCGGTTTGGTGCTTTTGGATGAAAATGGAATTCAGCTTGGTTTAGAAAAAACCCTGAATTCCGACCACAAAGCGGTTCTTGGCGAAACGTTAACAGTGGCGGCTGGCACAACCAGAACTCTTACTGTTGCGGGTCGCAGAGCGGCTGCCGGTTCTCGTGGCGGTCAAACCGTTTCTTTACCGGTTACCAAAGTTAATACTTCGGCCACTGTTTATGGAACTTTCCCATTTACTGGAACTACCCATACAATAAACGAAACCTTGACTGTTGGAACATTAGTTAGCCCGACAGCTGGTCCGTTAGATCCAGGAGGATCTCAGACCAAGGAAGTTGGTACCAAAGCGTACACTTTTTCTTCTGTTCGGGTAACTGCCGGTTCTGCGGAAAAAGTTATTTTGAAATCCATTCGATGGAACCAGACCGGTTCTGCCGGAACCGCTGATTTGGAGAATGTGAAGACCTATGTTGACGGCACTGCGTATGATACGGTTGTCAGCGCGGACGGCAAATTCTTTACCTCCACTTTCGGCGCGGGTATTCTTATTGATAAAGGATTCAATAAAGAAATGTCCATTAAAGGCGATATTAAGGGCGGATCCGCTCGAACTATTGACTTTGATGTTGATAAGCGAAGCGATGTCTATGCGGTAGGCGAAACCTATGGTTATGGAATTTTGACTGCTGATGGAACCAATTCTACCGGTTCTGACGACGGTCTTTTCCACAGCACTAATCCGTGGTTTGACGCTTATCAGGTGTTGGTTTCCGCTGGTACGCTTACGGTTAGTAAGTGGAATACCGTGGGAGCTCAAAATGTGGCTATTAACTTAGCTGATCAGCCAATGGGCGGATGGTCAGTGGATGTCAAAGGAGAACCGATTTCTGTAGGCAGTTTGGTTTTCCGTTTGGGACTTGTTGACAATACCGGCACTGACCCAGCTTTAACTGATTTGGACAATGTCAAATTAGTTGATGAAAGCGGTAAAACCTTAGCTGGTCCGGTGGATGCTTCCGGCGATGGAATTGACGGCACAATTACCTTCACGGATACTATTACTTTTCCGATTGGCGTGACTAATATGAAGATGGTAGGTAAGTTAGCGACTAATTTCGCTAATAATGACACCGTACAGGCGTCTACCACTCCGTCCAGCCAATGGACAACTGTTACCGGTCAACAGACTGGCAACACGATTACTCCAGGCCCAACCTCTTTGGTTGCTGGAAGTTTGATGACGGTAAAATCATCCGCGTTAGCAATCAGCGTTTCTACTGTGCCAAGGGCGCAGACAATCATCGCTGGCACTAACCAGTTTGAATTTGCCAGATATATCTTAGACACTTCCGCTTCTGGTGAAGATTTGCGGTTAACTTCCCTGCCTTTGGAATACAATATGCCGGGTGGCGGAACCGCGTCTGACCTTACCAGCTGCTATTTGTTTGATGGCAGTACCAACTTAACCAGCGCTAATGTTAAAAATCTGACTGCTATTGCTTCTTCAAGTTCCTTTGTCTTTGATGGTACCGGTCTGACCCTTACTAAGGGAACATCCAAGACCTTGTCATTGAAGTGCAATTTGAAAGCGGCGGCTACTGGCGGATATGCTTGGGGTTATAATGGCGTTTCTTCTCCGTCTCCAACCGGATTAACTTCCGGCCAGAGCGTGGCAACCGGTGATCTTACTGAGAATGCCAGTGTCGGACAAACAATGACTGCGGCAACTAATGGTACTTTGGCTGTTGCCTTAAATACCATAACGTCTTACCAGATTGTTACTCCCGGCACAGAGGTTACTCTCTCGGAGTTGAAATATTCCGCTACTCTGGAAGATGTAAATGTGAGGCAGGTCAGCTTAGGAATGAGAGGCGCGGCTTCTAATACTCCAGATAACTTGGTTAACCAGGAGGTTACTTTGTGGGATGGAGCGACTAAAGTCGGTACCGCTTCTTTTTCCAGCGGCGATCACGCTACTGGAACCCTTAGCGGTTTCGTAGTTCCGAAAGACGGATCCAAGGTCTTGACCGTAAAAGGCAAGATCGCGGGAATTTCCGTGTCTGAAGCTATGAACCGATCGGGAGAATTCCCGAAGGTTGATTATGACGGCGGCGGCGGCTTGACTTCCAATTATGGAATCGGCGTGTCCTCCGGCCAGACCGTCACTCCAACTTCCGGAGTTACTAGTTCTACCGGCGTTCGGATTATGAAATCTTATCCGACCTTTGAGAAAGTCGATCTTTCTTCTTCGGATAAAACTTTAGCGGCGGGATCTGAGAGGACGCTTTATAAGTTTAAAGTTACCGCCAAAGACGGTGACATACTCTTAGCCAAGCTCACTTTCTCGGTTTCTTCTTCCACGCTGACTGCCACCACTTCCAATTTCGGATTATACGCGTATTCTGATTCTTCTATGAGCTCATTTGACCAGCAGATCAATACTACTGGACTGGTTAATAACGCTTCTTGTATCGGGAATATGACGAATGATAATAATGTGTATGAATCTTCCGGATCAGGAGGTTTGGGAGCTATCGTAGAAATCTGGCCAACCACCGCTTGCGGAACCGCCACGACTTCTTTGAAGATTTCATCCGGCCAAAGCCGATGGTTCAAGTTAGTGGCTAGCGTTTCCAGCGTTTCTGGCTCGGGAACTTCCGAATCTTTGGAGGCACGACTTGAAGGCGACGCGGCTTTCCCGGTTGGTCATCAGGCTTACGAAGTCTCGGCAGTAGGTGAAATGGGTGTATCCGGACATACTTTTGGCGTAACTGGCGTGGCGAGCACGACCAGTAATGCTTCGGCCAATAACAACTTTGTCTGGTCCCCGACTTCTACTACGAGTGCTTCCAGTGCTGACAGCGCTTACCTTAACCGGAATGACTGGACCAACGGTTATGGCGTTCCCGGACTTCCAGGAACGTATATGGCGTCGGAATCCATTACGAAGAGCTAAAATTTCTAAGCTACTTGAGATAGTTTAGATCTAAACCAAATCCCGCCTTTCAAGGCGGGATTTGGATTTAGTGAGTTTTTTATTATATAATTCTTTCAATATTATGGAGGTCGGACTTCCCTTATTTGGCTATAAAATCACTGAAAAACAGCTTTTAATCGCAATCCTTCTATTAGGCGCTCTTTTGCGTTTTTGGGGGCTTGGTTCAGCGGAAATTTTCCACGACGAAGGATTTTATGCTTTTCGTTCCATTGGCTATTTTGATTATATTCAAAATGATGCCCAAACTACACCCGTTCAGTGGCCTGCCGTGAGCTTGCCGAACGGTTCGCTACCGTTCTGGACATCACTTTCTTTTCATGACCACCCACCGCTTTTTTTCCTGATTCAGCATTTATTTTTTAGTATTTTTGGCGATTCGCTTTTGGTGGCGCGCTTGCTTTCTTTTTTGGCTGGCATTGGGGCAATCTATTTGGCTTATTTAATCGGTAAGAAACTATCTAAAAATGAATTAGTCGGAATTTTAGCAGCGGCTTTACTGAGCGTTAATCACATCCATATCTGGATTTCCCGCTCCAGTATTTTTGAATCTTTACTGACCTTTTTGATTTTTTTGAATATTTATTATTTTTTGAGTTTTTTAGAGAATCTGGAAAGGTGGAAAATGTTCGGGATTACTTTAGGTCTGGCTTTTCTTACCAAATACACCGGTTTTTTCTTGGTGCCGGTTTATTTCTTTTATTTATTGATTTATAGACGCGAAATTTTTAAAAGTCGGTATTTGTATGCTTCTTTATTAATTACCTTATTACTATTTACACCCGTCATTATTTATAATTTCTATCTTTATCAAGTTACCGGCCATTTTGACCTTCAATTCTCTTATTTATTCCGGCAAGCCACGCCGGAATGGCAGGCTTCGCTTGGGAAAATCCAAGAACCATTTTCTAATATGGTTGAAAACTTGCTCGCGATGTATTCTATTCCATTTTTACTTGTTGTTTTAAGCGGAATGGCTTATTCTTGTATAATTTTGTTTAGAGATTTCCGCGTAAATCCGCGTATTGATCAGCGTAAATCCGCGATATTGTTTGGCTGGCTGACTTTTCTTTTTATCACCTTAATATTGATTCCGGTGGGTTCGGCATTCCGGTTTATTGCGCTTTACCTTTTCCCATTTATGTTTTTTTCTGTAACCGCAATCTTATTTTTATCAGGAAAATTTCCTAAAAAAATATTTTTTCCGGCCTTGGCGGTATTTTTAGCTTATGAATTGTATTTTTCTATCGGCGGGATATTTTTGGAATTTCCGAATTTTGGCGTCGCCAGATTAGATCGTTATCTAGAAGCAGAAATTGACGGGAAGCGCCCCCTCCGTTTGCCGGAATCTCCGAATCCGCACTTGGACGCAGTTATAAAAAAATACGGCCGTCCGCTTCCGACAGTCGATGAATCGCTAGTTATCGTATATGATGAAAATATTGCGCTTTCTTCCAAGCTTTGGCTGTTTACCCGGCGCCTTTATTACCGAGGGATTTTGACGGTTACGGCCGGGCAATTTAAGACCCTGCTTCAGAATCAAGGCATGGAAGCATTTAATAATTCGCGGATTTATTTTGTAAAAGCGACCGAAAATACTTCTTTAAATCCTAATTTTACCACTAAAGACGCGGAGGAATTGGAATATTTTTTACGCACTCAACTTAATTTAAATCCCGCTGAAAAAATTTACGGCTATAACAATCTTTTAATGTTTACTATATACGAATTTAAGCTATAATTATTATAAAGATGGTTAATCGTATGGAAAAGAAATTATTATCAATTATTACAGTCATTTCATTTTTCGGCGCTGGTATGTTTTTGCCGATGACGGCTTATGGCGAAACTGCGGCAGAATTGCAGGTTCAAATTAACGCGTTACTTGCGCAAATTCAGGCTTTGCAAGCTCAATTAACAGCAGGAACTTCTACTTCCGGCTCTGCTTCGGCTTCTTTAACATCTTCCGGGGACCTCACCCTCGGCAGTAAAGGAGCGGCAGTAAAGGAATTACAGATGTACTTGAATGCTAATGGCGCGCAGGTCTCTGCAAGTGGCGCCGGCTCTCCTGGCAATGAAACATCTTATTTTGGTCCTGCGACCAAAGCGGCTCTTGCCAAATGGCAGGCGGCTAACGGAGTTTCTCCAGCGGCCGGATATTTTGGTCCAAAGACACGGGCGAAAATGGCTTCTATGGGCGAAACTACTCCAGCCCCGGCCCCAACTATGGGCGGAACAACTCCAGCGCCAATTCAAGAAGAAATTGTCAGCGCGCCTTCGGATGCTACCGTCACGGTTTCTCTTCCGGCCGTTCCCACGCCCTTGCCTAAATTAATTGTTAATGATTTAAAATTTAATGTTGATTTCCCGTTCCTTCGAAATAAAAATTATTCACTCTTTAATCTTTTTGATTTTATTGTGGAAAGTAAAGAGAATATAGCAATTACCCGCTTGCGTTTTAAGCAAACCGGAACTTTAGACGATGGCTTAATTGATAATTTTCGGCTGGTGCAGGTTATCGGCGAAAATGAAACGCTATTAGCAACTTTTACTGGAAACCCGATGAATAAGTTTATTGAATTTAATTTGGTTCCGAATGAAAATAAGCCCAATAAGGGATTGGTGGTTTCCGGAGGGCATTATAGAGTTTTAACCACCATTACGGTTTCTTACGGCGCTATTAAGCCGACGGTCAGCTTAAGCATAGAGAAACCAGCCGATATTTCGGTATTTGATTTTAACGATTTAGGCCGGGCGGCGGATATTCCGGCATCCATATTTCCAATTGGCGGACCAATTTATACTATTTCTATATAAGCGGAAGGATTTTTAGGCGTTAGGAAATGAGCAAAATTTTAAACAGCCGCAATTTATTGTTAGTAATTATAGTTTTGGCGTTTATTTTCCGGATTTGGGGGATCGGGGACCGGGATTTATTTGGCGATGAAGGCGTAGATGCTTTCCGGGGAGTTGGTTACGTTGATTATTTAGGAACCAGCTTCCAGACCCAGCCGATTGATTGGTTTAGAGATACAACTTTGCCATGGTGGACCAATCTTTCTTTTCATGATTTTCCGCCGCTGGCGATGATTATCCAGCGCGCTTTTTTTGCGGTTTTCGGCGATTCAATTTTAGTTGCGCGTTTACCGGCAGTTATTTTTGGAACCCTATCGGTATTGCTTATTTATTTTATCGTCAGAAGATTTTTAAGAGAAGGCATAGCACTTTTAGCCACTTTTTTATTTGGCATCAATAGCGTAATGGTTTGGATATTCCGCACCAGCATCTTAGAGCCGATTTTATTGTTTTTTATTCTTTTGAATATTTATTACTTTTTTAAATTTATTGAGTCAATGTCGGGATTTCGGGAATCCATAGGATTCCCGAAATCAATATATTGGGCGTTGTTCGGCGTAACATTTGGTTTTGTCGCTCTCACTAAATATACCGGAGTATTTTTATTGCCGGTGTATTTTGTTTATTTATTAATTTACGACCGCAAGATTTTTAAAAGCTGGCAGTTGTACGCCGCCTTACTAATTGTTTTTTTACTATTTACTCCAGTACTTATCTATAATTTCTATCTTTATCAGGCTACCGGCCATTTTGACCTTCAATTTGCTTATCTTTTAGGGCAGGAAACGCCGGAATGGACTGGATTGGTCGGGAAAGTCCAGGCTCCATTTTCAGAAATTTGGAAGAATTTGGCTACTGGCGCGTATGAATCGCCAAGCATTTTTTCTTCAGTGGTTTCTTATCAAATTCCATTTTTGGTTTCGGCGGTAATGGGATTTTTATATTTTCTCTATAGATTTGTTAAAAAAGCCGGCTCTCAAGAAGAAAGAAAATTAACAATTTTTCTCGGGCTATACCTTATTTTCGTTACCCTGCTTCTTGCAAAAATTGGTTCAGCGCACCGGTTCTTAGCGTTATATGGCCCGATTTTCGTAATCCTTTCTTCGGTGGCTCTGAATTGGCTTTGGGCTAAATCATCCGCATTAAAATTTTTAGTCGGTGTATTTTTAGTATGGGAAATCTTTTATTCAATCAATCGGAATTTAATTCAGGTGCCGGATTATGGAATAGCAAAATTAGACCATTTTTTAGAGGAAGAATTTAAAGGTAAGGAATCCGGAGTAATTCCGGAATCGGATAATCCCCACCTGAATGTCATCATTAAAAAATTTGTTAATAATAAAAAGGGAGTCCTTCGACAAGCTCAGGATAAACGAGTATTAGCGATGATTGTCTATAATGACAATGTGGAGTTGCCGATTCTGGATTGGGTTTTTTACCGGAGATTTTTTTATCACAGCACCCCTGTTTTATTCGTGGAGAATTTCAATAAGGCGATTTCCGCGCAAGGGGAAAATTATTTTAAAAATTTCACGATTTATTTTGTTCAGAGTACGGAAAATACTCTTTTAAATCAATTTAAGAAAGAAAAAATTGCCGGTTTGGAATTTGAAAATCGCCTGCAAGAAAAGGGGTTGCGGCCGGTAAAAATTATTTACGGACATAACAATTTGCCGATGTTTAGGGTTTACAAATTTATAATATAAAGATATACTTTATTTTAATTTGATTATGAGGAAAGTACTGGTAACAATTTTAGTTTTAGCGACGGTAGGAGGCGTATTTTGGTATATCAGAAATGATTTGAAATTCTCCCAAAATCAAGCAGCAGTTACGGACGTAAATTTCAAAGAAAACATAAGCACGTCTTTGACAGAAGCGTCGCAAAAAGAAGTTGTTAAAAATAACGCCGATTTATTAAAAGCGCAAGCATTAAAAATTATTTCCCGGCCGATTTCGGTTAAAATTCAAATTTCGGATAATTCCAGAAAGAATGCCCTTGCCAAATTAGATGAACTGATAAAATTGATTAGGAATAAGTATGATTATGTTAATGCTTGGTACGATTTGGGGGCTTATCGGATGGTTATCGGCGATTATGACGGCGCGATTGAGGCTTATCAATTTGTTCCTTTAATTAAATCCGGTGATTATATTGGCTATGTCAATTTAGGAGATATTTACAGCCATTACCTTAAAAATTATCCTTTAGCGGAAGAAAATTTTTTAAAAGCTCTTAAAAATAATTCGGCTTATGTTTCCGGATATGTTGAGCTCGCGGTTTTGTATGAAAATTATTTTGAGAGCGGCTATCAGAAAGCCGAGGACTTGCTTTTGTCGGGTATAAGATTCAACGAAGGAAACCTTCATATAAAAATTAAATTAGCTGAATTTTATGAAAGAAATGCCAAGAAATCAGAAGCGCTGGCTCTTTTTAAAGAGGTTTTGTCTTTAGACCCAAATAATAAATTTGTTGAAGCGGAGGTAGTTAGATTATCCCAGTAAGGATGCCGTTATAAACATTTTCTGTCTTTTTAATCATAGTAGATAAGTTAAATTTTTTGGTTACTTGGTTTTTCGCCGCGATAGCCATTTCTTTGGCTATATTTTTATTGGCCAATAGCCCATTTATTGTTTTCGTCAATAAATCCGGATTTTTTTGCGATACCATCAGGCCGTTTTCATGATTTTTTATTACTTCCGGCATGCCGCCGGCTTCGGTCACAACGATTGGTAATTCTGCCGCCATAGCTTCAAGAAGAATATAGGGAAGGCCTTCTTTTACGGAAGACATCGTAAAAATATCAAAGGCCTTCAGGTATTGGGCATCATTGCCAGTCGGGTTAATGAGAAAAAACCTATTTTGTAATTTGTAATTTATAATTTGTAATTTATAATTTTTGTATTCCGGTCCTTCTCCGATTATAAAAAAATAAGCGTTTGGCACTAAGGCGGCCGCCAGTATTAATGTCTCATAATTTTTTTCTTTAACGAGCCTCCCAATTGATCCCACCCAGGGGTAGTTTGTTTGTAGTTTGTAGTTTGTAGTTTGTAGTTTTTTTGTTATTTCGTTTTTGGCGGTTTCTTTATCTAAAAATTTGATATTTGAATCAATGCCGTTATGGACAGTTGTTAATTTTTCTTTAGGCGCTATCCGACAGGATAACGCAAGATTATAATCGTATTCTGAAACACAGATTATTTTATCTTGGAAAAGAGCGGTAAATTTATGGAGAAAAATATAAAACCAGCGTACGGGAAAGGACAAGGCATTAGTAGGATTAAAGACCCAGCCGTGGGCGGTGAAAATAACTTTAGGGTTTGGGGTAGGGGGTTTGGGGTATAGGGTTTTATAAATTGAAGCGGCGATGGAGCCGAGAACGCCGGCTTTGGAACTGTTGAGATGAATAATATCCGGCCGTTCTTTTTTATATACTTTTGCCAATTCCCAAATTGCCAGCCAGTCGTTCAAAAAAAACGGCCATACTTTATTTGAAAGCCATTTTATATCCGCACCGCCGCACAAAATCTTTGTTTCAAATTGGTTTTTGTCCAGATTTTTAGCGAGATCAAAAACGTATTTTTGAGCCCCCCCAATATCTGTTTTGGTAATAACACACAGTATTTTTTTCTTCATAAATTCAGTTATAGGTATAATAGTTAATATAACTCTTATGATTCAAAATAGGTCTAATATTGCAGTTTTTTCTTTGGCATACGCTCCTTTTGAGGGTGGGGCGGAAATAGCCGCGAGAGAGATAATAAAGCGTCTAAACGGGCTAAATTTCACGATTTTTACCTATAAATTTGATAAAAGATGGCTTTCTGCGGAGATAGCCGATAATGCGGAAATTATTCGCGTCGGCAGAGGTAAAAACAGCAGCAAAAAATATGGCAGAATTTGGAATAAAATTTGGTATATTTTTATGGCTTGGCGCAGGGCAGAAGAAGCGCATCGACAGAAACGCTTTGAAGTAATTTGGGCGATAATGGCGTCTTATGGAGGAATTGCGGCTTTATTTTTTAAGCTAAGCCATCCGCGGATTCCCTTGCTTCTTACAATTCAGGAAGGGGATTCGGAGGGCCATATGGTTTTCGGCAAGTTTGGTTTGACTGGATTTTGGGGGCGGAAAATTATTAAGAACGCGGATTATATCCAGGTTATCAGCAGTTATCTTCGTAACTTTGCCGTAAAGAGAGGCGCAAAATGCCCGATTCAGGTGATTCCTAATGGCGTTGATTTAGATTTATTTAGCGCGCGCTATACGGATTTTGAAATTAAAGCCATTAGAGAAAATTTAGGCATTAAAGATGATTATGTAATAGTGACGACTTCCCGTTTGGTGTATAAAAACGGCATTGATATTTTGATTGAAGCAGTGGCTGAATTTAAAGAAAAACGGCCGAATATCAAATGTTTAATCATCGGTGGCGGGCCGGAATTTAAAAAGTTAAAAGTTAAAAGCGAAAAGTTAAAAGTTGATAAAAATGTTTTATTTTTGGGACAAATTTCGCATCGTGATTTGCCGATTTATTTGAAGATTTCCGATGTTTTTGTAAGGCCGTCGCGTTCCGAGGGGTTGGGCAGTTCTTTTTTGGAAGCGATGGCCGCCGAAGTGCCGGTAATAGGCACGCCGGTGGGCGGCATAGTTGATTTTTTGAAAGATAATCAGACCGGATTTTCGGTGGAAGTTGATAATGCGGAAGATTTATATAAAAAAATTGAATATGTTTTAAATAATTCTGATGTCCGAAACCGGGTAATCCATAATGCCGAGGCATTAATAAAGGAAAATTATTCTTGGGAAAATATAGCAAAGTCGTTTCGGAACATTTTTGATAAATTGATTAATACATGAAAATTTTAATAGCTACCGGAATTTTTCCTCCGGATATCGGCGGACCGGCGTTATATAGCCAAAAATTAGCGGAAGAGTTTTCCAGCCGAGGTCTGGTGGTATCGGTAATTACTTATGGTAAAAATTTTTTTAAAAATAACGCTTATTTGATTAGTGGTGTATCTCGAAAGTGGCCATTTGGGCTTCGGCAGGCGATTTATTTTTTAAAATTATTAAATCAAGCCAGAAAATCTGATGTCATTTTGACTTTTGATTCTCTCGGCGCCGGATTGCCCGCTGTTATAGCCGGGAAATTATTCAATAAAAAAGTAGTTATCCGTTTGGGCGGCGACTTTTTATGGGAAAAATTTGTGGAATCCGGCAGGGGCAAAGTTACGATGGCAGAATTTTATCAAAAGAAGTTGCATCAAAGATTTATCATATTATTCCGTCTTATAATTTTTGCTCTGCAAAATACCGATAAAATTGTATTTACCACTGAATTTCAAAAAGGTTTATTTGTATCTTATTATGGATTAAGGCCAAATAAAGTTTTTATGATTAGAAATGTTTTTGAGAAAAAAAACGGCCAATTGCTGATTTATGATAATAATTTAAAAACCATTTTATGGGCGGGGCGATTTTTAAAATTAAAAAATCTCGATTTATTATTGAGAGTTTTTAAGCGATTATTGGTTTATGATAAAAATTTAGTTTTGGAATTAGCGGGCGAAGGGCCGGAGCGCAGAACGCTACAATTGACAGCTGATAATTTACAAGTGACAAATAATATAAAGTTTCTTGGTAAGTTAAGCGAATTCGAGTTAAAAAAGAAAATTATTAATTCTTATTTTTGTATTTTGCCGTCTTTGTCAGAGGTGAGCCCCAATTTCGCTTTGCAGTGTTTGGCCTTGGAGAAGCCGATTATTCTTACCGAAGAAACCGGCCTAAAAGAGCAATTTCCCGGTTTGATGTATGCCGACCCTCAAAAAGAAGACAGTTTTTTTCAGTCCGCCTTACGATTATTAGACGCTAATTCGTATGATAATTATCAGAAATTTATTTCCGATATCCATTATCAAAAAACTTGGCGGGATTTAGCCGATGAATATTTAAAAATTCTTGACCCTCACTAAATACGCAGTTGCCAGCCAATTTAATTTGGAATCGGCCAAATTTTTTAATTTATCAGCTAATTTTATGGTCAGTTGCGGAAATAATCGGTCAAAGGGAAGGGGCGCCAGTTTGAAGTTGTAACCGGTGATTTCTTCTGTTTCCAGTCCGGCTTGCTCCAAAATTTCTTTAATTTGTTTTTTAGTATACTCGCGATGTTTAATCGGGTGGGTATTTTTACCGGATAAATTTTTAAATAATCCCCAAGGCAGCCCTATCGTTGCCATGAGAATTTTATTCCAGATTCGCCACGGGCTAAAATAATTTGGAAAAGAAATAATTGCCTCCCCGTCTTTTTTTAGAACTCGTTTTATTTCTAATAACGCTTTTTCGTCGGTTTCCAAATATTCCAGCACCCCTAAGGCGGTTAGATAGTCATAATAATCGGACGGAGAATCAATATCTTCAATGTTTCCGGTTTTGGCGACTAAATCTCCATGCTTAAATCGCCTTTTTAATAACTCAATCATATTTGGCGCTATATCAATAGCGGTAATTTTGGCGCCTCTATTCAATAGTTCCTCAATTATTATTCCCGGACCGGAGCCGATGTCAAGGATTTTTTTACCCTGAACGTTTTTTAAAATATCAAGAGTCAGCCGTTTTCTTTCCCTGAATGAAAAGCCCTCGGGTGTCTCTTTGTAATATTCAGACAAATATGAGTCGGTATCTTTGTTAAAAAATTCTCCCGGATCCATTGATTTAATGCTTAGAGTATCTCTAATTAATTGCATATAGTTTCTTATTCCGCTAATAGTGATGCGAAAAAATATCAGATTATCTGATTCGTCCAAGGAAAATCTCGGCAAGGAATAAGGGTTAAGTCCCGGCTTTATTGTTCCGGGAATAGTGGTCAGGGCGGCTATAAATCCTTCCCTTTTTAAAATTTCAATAATTTCTTCATTAAAGTCCTCTTTTTGGCCGTTGGGATAGGCAAAGATTTTTAAAATCCGGCCAATCTTCTGTTCGCATAAATTATAGGACTCAATAATTTCCGAACTTATTTTTTCCGCGGGTAGTTTGGAAAGAATCGGATGAGATTTAGTGTGAGGGGCGAAGCCAATCCCATTTTTGGACATTTCTTGGATTTGCTCCCAGGTTAATCCTTTATAAGGCGAAGCGCCGAAATCCCCTATTAATCTTTCCCCTAACTGATTTTCAATTTCAATCAGCAAATTTTCTTTTTTTTCGTTATCAATATTTTTTAAATATTTTCTTATGGCGATGTCTGTTTTGCATTTATTTCTATGATTATCTGTTGGTAAATTACGGATTGCGCCGTTGATTTCCATAGTTAATGATTTTAAATTTGTATTGCTAATCGCGTATTCTAATCTATCAACCCAGAGGGGTTTTTGTTCGTCCACCAAATCAGTGGCTATGAATACCGTGGCCGGCAATTCAAGTTCTTTTAATATCGGAAAAGCGTGTTTATAGATATTTTCATATCCGTCATCAAAAGTTAGGGCCAGTATATTTTCGGTTAACCTCTTTTTACTTTGATGAAGTTCTATAAGGGCAGACAGGGAAATAATTTTATAATTTCTTTTTAGCCAGATTAGCTGACTTTTGAAATTTTTCGGATTGACGAATTTTTTTCTGTAATTAAAAATCCCCCCATTATTTATTTCCGGAGATATTCCATGGTAAAGAGCGATTGTGGCGGTCGGTCTGCGTATTTTCAAATAGATAATCGGAAGCCGCAAAAAATCCGCAAACCAGAACAGCATATATTTTAAAAATTTTCTCATTTGTTAGATACTATTAAATATAGATGTCAATTATTATGAAAAATTATACCAATGAAACGGCTTGGGGTCAAAATATTAATATCCTTATTATTGGCACGGACGACGGTATTTTTAAATCCAATTCCGCCGTGCGAAAAAGGATTGTTGATTATGCCGCGCATTTTAAATCTTTTTATGTTATTTCCAAGACCCGCGATAAAGTATTGAGTGAAGATTTTGAAAGTAAGGCATTTTTTTACCCCGCATATTCATCGTCGTTTTTTTCTTTTATCAGGTCTTCTTATTTATTAGGTTCGGCTATTTTGGGTAAGGAAGGAAATTGGGTGATTAGCGTTGAAAATCCTTTTGAAACTGCATTGGTTGGCTGGCTGCTTAGCCGGAGATATAAATTTCCATTACAAATTCAGGTTCATACTGATATATTCAGCAATTATTTTTGGAAAGAGTCACTAAAAAATAAAGTTCGAGTTTTATTAGCGAAATTTTTATTGCCCCGAGCGGACGGTGTTCGCGTTGTTTCAGAGCGTATAAAACAATCTTTAATTACTCAATTACCTAATTACCAATTACTCCCCCTACGAGGGATCTCCCAAAGGGAGACAATTATTGTTTTACCAATTTTCGTTGATGTTAAAAAAATTCAATCAGCGCCTATAAAAACCGACTTGCATCAAAAATATCCTGATTACGATTTTATAATTTTAATGGCTTCCCGGCTGACTCGCGAGAAGAACATCGGAATTGCCATTGAAGCGATGAAGGAAATTCTAAAAAGAAAAAATCTAAACCCTAAACCCTCTACCTTAAACCCTCTATTATTGATTGTCGGCGATGGACCAGAGGGGCAGAAACTAGAATCTAGAATTCAGAATCTAGAATTAAGCACTAATATTAAAATAGAAAATTGGACAGACGATTTAATTTCTTATTATAAAACCGCGGATTTATTTTTATTGACTTCAAATTATGAGGGATATGGGCGTACCGTTGTAGAAGCAATGTCGGCCGGCTTGCCGGTAGTTATGACGGATGTTGGGATAGCGGGAGAGCTTTTAATTGATGATTTGGATGGCAGAGTAGTTCCAGTAGGAAGTGAAAAAGCGCTTGCGGCGGCGATAATGGAATTAAAAGAAAATTTCGCAAAAAAAGAAGAATTTAAGCAAAATAACTTGAAACTGCTGGAAAAATGGCCAACTAAGCAAGAATATTTGGAGAAATATAAACGATCTCTTGAATTATAAAAAGATAAGGTAATCGTTTGCGCGAGATGAGCAATCTTTTAGAAAAAGATTGAACTATTATACTTCCGCGTAAAAATTCTTTATTAGAGATTTTTTAAGCTAGGAAATTTGGAGCGATTTGACAGATGTTATTTTTTCTGTTAACATATGCCAAGTAGTACATTCTCAATAGAAAAGGAGGTAGTTATGGGATTAGAACACGCTTATGAGCTAGTGGGGGCTGTTACGATATTTTTTTACTTTTTAATTCCGCTGCTTTTGCAAGTTTTTGGAAGGGACATTCTAAATTGGTGTTCAGATTATATTTCATTGTACTTTGGAAAATCTATTGAGAAATTCATTGCGGTGGCTAAGAAGCGAGGATATAGCGAGGTTACTGTTAAATTATCTTGTATTTGCTATAGCGGAGGATTTGCTGATATAGGAGCTGGAGACGAATCACATTTTTATGTTGATCTTGTGGCTGGCACTATGAAATGGAGGGTGTGCCATATAGTTTCCCAAGAGTGGATTGATTTGCGCGGACCAGCCCAGATTGCTGCACTTCGTTGTTGGAGAAATATTGTTGATGTTTTTGAACTATTGATTTGTGCTGGATTTAAGATAAAGATAGATGGGGGTAGGAATGAAATAGTTTCGTATAGCGAAGCGCAAAATCTAGTCACTGAATACGAATTGAATGTTCCAAAGTTTTTAGAAGAAAATAATATTTCAGAAAAAAGAGCGGCTAATTTGGTGAAAACAAAATTAGCGTTACGACGACAGATTCTTAGATAATAGTAGACGAGCTGCTCTCATGGGGGCAGCTTTTTTATTAAAGAAATACAACACTTTTGTTTTTTAGAACTGGTGTTAAAATGAGTATTATGTTTAAACCTAAATGGCTGTCGTAGAAGCAATGGCGGCTGGTTTGCCGGTGATTATGACTGACGTTGGGTTGGCAGGAGAGCTTTTAATTGATGATTTGGATGGCAGAGTAGTTCCAGTAGGAAGTGAAAAGGCGCTTGCGGCGGCGATAATGGAATTAAAAGAAAATTCCGTTAAAAGGGAAGAATTTAAGCAAAATAACTTGAAACTGCTGGAAAAATGGCCGACTAAACAAGAGTATTTGGATAAGTATAGAAATTCTTTAATAACGATTGTTCAAACTATGAAATCTTATGTGATTTGACATTATTGATTTTTTTTGCTACTATATAATATAGTAAATTCCCAAAAGAAGAAAGAGGAGAAATGAAATCAGACAAAAAGAAGTTGAGTGAAAAGCGAGACATTTTATCAAATATATTATTCATATTAATAAGATTTGATTTGCTATCAGTCTTCAAAAAATCGGTTAAGGGACAAGTCCTTTTAATGAATATACTATTATCTCTTCCGTGGATTCTTGCAGTTAGCATTGCTTTATTTACTTGGTTTTTTGGATCAAGGGGTGTCGTATCGGCAAAGGATTCACGAGACTTAGCAGATATGTCAATTGGTTTAGGTTTGTGTGTATTCTTTTGGACATTTCTCTTAGTTCGATTGACAATTTACGAATCTTTCAAGGTTAATATCGGTCCCAGCACTTTTGAATCTTAAAAATTGTAAAAAACCCCCCCCATGGTTCGCCCAGGGGGTTTTTCTTTATAAAAATATCAATAATGCATAACCTCAGATACATTCTGGACTCTATGAAGCCTTAGCTTTATGGAGTTTTTTAATCGAATTCACTCAAAATATACCGGCATCAGAGGGTTTATCACCGTATACAATGACGCGATACAATATGGGTATATGATTACCCAACAAGCGCAGGAGAAGGCGCGTATCTTGGTCTTTTGGGAAAAGCACGGCCTTCAAGCGACCCTCGATGCTTTTCCCGTCAAAAGGTCGACACTTTACACCTGGAAACAGACCTGGATTGCGGGAGGGAAAAAGCTTGAAGCGTTGAACCCCAAGTCCCGACAACCCAAGACGAAACGCAAGCGATTATGGCCTGCCCCCATCATCGCGGAAATTCAACGACTCCGGAGTCGCGAAGTCCATCCGAATCTTGGGGAAAGGAAGCTATCGAAAGAGCTTGCCGTGTTTTGCGAGGCACGCAACCTGCGTTGTCCAAAGCCCGCAACAATTGGGCGTCTGATCGCCGACCTCGGCGGTCTTCGCGCGGCGCCGGTCAAGGTGTCGCATTTTGGCAAAATCAAAAAGGTTAATCGCCGCGCCGTCCTCAGAAAACCTAAACAATTCAAGGCAACGCATCCCGGCCACTGTGTGGCATTTGATACGATTGAGATCTTTATTCGCGGTATGCGTCGCTATGTCATCACTGCCACCGACCTATATGGGCGTATGAGCTTTGCATGGGGAACGGCGTCGCACGCCTCGCATGCGGCGCAAGAGTTCTTTGAGAGGTGCGAGCGCGTCCTCCCCATGCCGATGGAGTACGTCTTAACCGACAATGGTTCAGAATTCAAGAAAGATTTTGACATTGCGCTCCGGAACGCTCATCTCACGCACTATCATACGTATCCCAAGACACCCAAGATGAATGCTCATGCGGAACGATTCAACCGAACGATTCAAGAAGAGTTTGTGGACTTCAATTATGAACTACTTGCGACCGATATTGATGCATTTAACCGCAAGCTCATGGATTGGCTCATCTGGTACAATACCGAGCGTGTGCATTACGCATTCAACAATCAATTGTCCCCAGCGCAATATCTGTTATCCTATTATCAACAATCGTCGAGACAAACTGCTTCCGAGTCCAGAGTATGGTGCGGTTATACAAATAATTGATATTTTAATTCAGTGTGTTATCATACTAATATGACCGTTGTGACGATTCTAAAAGAAACAATTAAAAATCAAGAGTTGGTGGCTATACCCAGAAAAGAATACGAAGCGTTTTCGCGATGGCAAAAGATGTTTAAAATTTTTAAACCGACTGCCAAAGATAAGGCCGAACTTAAACATGCCCGTAATGATTATAAGGTTGGACGGTTTATGACTATCAATGAACTTAAGCGGAAATTGGCAGGTAAGAATTAGAGAAATTGTTTATAAACAATTGGCTCGATTTCCCGTCAAAGATCGGGAGCGTTTATTGCGCGCCATTGATGGGTTATCAGCCAATCCTTTTATTGGGGATATTCAAAAGATGGGCGGAGAAGAAAATGTTTGGCGAAGACGCATAGGTTCTTACCGAATTCGTTATGAAATATACGTCCAGGAGAGGGTTATTTATGTTTTTTTCGTAGAACGTCGGACTTCAAAGACATATTAGAATCACCCCACTACCATGAAAGAAATTTTTGAAAATTTTTCCCAATCGAAATGGCTTCTTATTTATATATTAGCTTTTGCCTTTTTAGTTAGGGTGGCGGGTATTGGCTATGGCCTCCCGCTTTGGCTAATTGATGATGAACCGCCGTTTACTTTGGCTGCTTTAAAAATGATTCAACTGAAAACCTTACTGCCAGCATCTTATTTGGCGGATTTTCAAACAGTTTTGTATTACCCCCCGTACCTTTCTTATTTGTATCTTTTACCATTTTCTATTTTACTTGGATTCAAGTATTTATTTTTTAGCGGCGGCAGGGAACAATTTATTTATTACCTTACCGGCGATTTGTCGCACTTTTTTCTTATCGCGAGATTTTTGAATGTTTTAACGGGGGTTGCTTCAGTTTATTTGTTGTATCGGATTGGGAAGAAAATTTTCCAAAATGAACCGATTGGCTTACTTTCGGCTTTTTTCTTATCCACTAGCTTATTTCATATTCTTATGTCGGCTAATGGCAGGCATTGGTTACCTGTTTCTTTTTTTACGATTTTAATATTATGGCTTTTAACTTTGGACTGGGAATTTCAAAAACGATATTTTGCGGCGATTTTGGCTGTTGGAATTGGGATGGGAGTCAGCCCGATTAACGCGTTTCTGCTGATATTTATTGCCGGCTGGTATTTATTTTATGAACGAAGAAGATTGCGGGATTTGATTAGGGAAAAATATTTCTATTGGGCATTGGTTATTTTTATATTTTTAGCAATTTTGCCAGGAATTTTATATCCGCAAAGTTTTGGATTCCGCGGCGATTTGACTTTTCAGGAAACAAAATCCATTTTGGGAATTATCGCCAGCCCGTTTGTTTTTTTGAAGCCGGTAGCGTTATCCGAACCAATTTTAATGCTAGGCGTTTTGGTAGGATTATTATTCGCCTTTTTATACAAAAGAAATCTTTTTCTGCCGACGTTTCTTTTCCTGTACGCTTATAGCGCAACATTTTATCTTTTTTTCCGGTACGAGCACAGGTTTGCTTTGCCGCTTTTTCCGTTGTTGGCGATAATGGCTGCTTATGGAGCATTAGAAGTTTATAAAAGATTTACTGGCCGTATTTTTACTGCTCTTTTGATTCTGATTTTGGCTATGCCAGCAGTTTTTTCTTTGCGACTAAGCTATTTATTATATCAGAATGATTCGCGCAATCATTTAATTGAATGGGTTGAAACGAATATTCCGGCCAGTTCTAAAATATTGGTTTATGCCCGGCTGACTCGTTTGCCGGCCACTCCGGAAGCAATTAAAGAACAAAGGGCTATTGATTCTGGTTCATTAAGAAAGATTGATTTAGCGGAAGAAAATTTTCCTAAGCAACGAAGTTTTCACGCCTTGAATTTACACGATGTAAATAATCAAGAATTTTATGGTAATTTAGAAAAATATGCCAAAGACAATAGTTACCAATATGTTTTTTTTGGCGGAACGGATGTTAGAGAAGCGGAAAAGCTGAAGATTTTCCAAAAAATAGCGACAAAAGGAACGGCTCTAAAATCATTCGGAGAATTTCAAGAAGATTATTCGCCGTACATAGGCCAGCTTTTGGGAAATCCTTTGAATTTGTTTAAAATTAAAGAATTCGGCCCACCGGTGGCAATTTATGAATTAACAATAAATAACAAATAACAACAAGTTACGACAAATAACTACAATTAACAATATTTATATAATCACATGTTGTTTATTGTAGTTATGGGTAGTTATATGTAGTCATATGTCAAAAATCGTAGTCATTATTCCAACTTATAATGAAAGAGAAACGATGGGTGTGCTAATAGATGAATTAGAAAGCGAATTTCGACTTATTTCAAAGCATCAGATGTGGATTTTAATCGTGGACGGTAATTCTCCGGACGGCACAGCAGAAGCGGCGAGGCAAAAGAAAAAAGTACATCAAAATATAAATTTAATTATAGAGAAAGAAAAGCGCGGTCTGGGAATGGCTTATCTAACCGGAATGAATTACGCCATTCATAATTTAAAAGCTGATGCTTTTATTGAATTTGATGGAGATGGCCAGCACGACCCCAAAGATATTAAACGCTTAGTGGCGGAATTGGATAATGGTTATGATTATGTAATTGGTTCCCGTTATGTTGCCGGAGGCAGTATACCGGAAGAATGGGGTTGGCATCGAAAATTTTTAAGCCGTTTTGGCAGTTTATTCATAAAATGGTTGCTTCATCTGCCGACTAACGACAACACTTCCGGTCTTAAATTAACCAGAGTGGCGGGATTCGCGGAAAAATTACTTCTTAATGAAAAAGAAATTTTATCCAAGCGGCACGCTTATAAAATTCATCTTTTATATGAAATGTTGGCTTTAGGAGCGAAAACTAAAGAAATCCCGATTAAATTTTTAGAACGGGGTGGCGGCGCCTCCAAAAGTTCTTTAGAGGATATTATTGAATCTTTAAGGGTGGCCTTAGTGTTGTATTTTAGGTGATTATGTCATCTAAAAAATTAAAAATCGCCTTTTTTAGCGAGGACTTTTCCAGAAAGGGCAAGGGCACGGCGCTGGTGGTTCAAAAATTGGTTGAGCAATTTATTTCTAATTTTTCCGATAAGGTTGAGCTGACCATTATTAGAAAGGCGGGTTTTTGTGACCATCCGATAGCTAAAAAAATCAGGAATATTGAGATAAAAGTTTATCGTCTTCCATTTTTTTCCACCCTAATATCTTATTTGATTTTTTTTGTTAGCAATAAAAATAAAGAAGAATTTGACGCGGTTATTTTTAATCGTAATGTTTATCCTGGATTTTGGTTTTTAAACGCAAAAAAATTTGTGCTTTTACAATATGATGCGCCAGTAAATTCATTTTATAAGATAAAAATGAGTTTGGATATTAAATTAATAGACCTATTTTTAAAATATTTTGGTAAATATTTTTTAAAAGCTGTGATTGCGTTTTCTAAAAGTGCCAGAGAAGAAATTATTCATTATTACCGAATGAGCCCCGACACGGTTTTTTCAATTTATGGTGGAGCAGCAGAAAATTTCCGCCAGTTTTCCCTGTCAGAAAAATTAGAAAATAGAGATTATTTTCAACAAAAATATGGCATTATAGCCCCGTATATTTTAGTTGTTTCTAGGTTAGATCCTCAAAAAAATATTCACACCTTAATTGACGCCCTTTTAATTTTAAAAAATCGTTACGGAATTTCTCATAAATTGATTATCGTTGGTGGGCGGCATTTGCCGGAATATACTAAAATGATTGATGATAAAATTGTTAAAAATGGCCTAAATAAAGAAGTAGTTATCGCGCCATATATAGAAGATGCGGATATGCCGGCAGTTTATAACCTGGCTGATTTATTAGTTTTCCCATCATTACTGGAAGGCTTTGGTTTGCCGATGATTGAGGCGATGAAGTGCGGGATTCCTGTAGTGGCCTCGGATATTCCGGTATTATCAGAAGTAGTTAGCGGGGCGGCGGCTTTAATGGATTCTCAAGACCCAAAACAATTAGCTGATAAAATTTTTGAGGTTTTAAATGATAAAAATTTGCGGGATGATTTAATCCGTCGCGGGTTAGAAAGATCCAAGCTGTTTTCTTGGGAAAGAACAGCGGACGACCTATTTAAAATAATTAGAAATTTAGAGTAATTAGGGTAATTATGAAATTGATTTATATTGCCAACATACGTTTGCCGACCGAAAAAGCTCATGGCATCCAGATTATGAAAATGTGCGAGGCCCTAAGCAATCAAGATTTAGATGTGGAATTGCTGGTTCCGAGACGGATTAATGATTTATTAGAAGACCCTTTTGATTTTTATCAAGTGAAAAGAATTTTTAAGATTACCCGTATTCTTTGTTTTGATTTAGTTAGTTTTGAAAAATGGAGAATCGGTTTTTTCGTTTCTACATTAAGTTTTTTGTTTTTCACAAAGATTTATTTATTTTTTAGGGAATACGATATTTTATATAGCCGGGAGCTATTAACAGGACTATTTTTCAGAAACTATTTTTTTGAATTGCATAATTTTCTTCAGAAACCCGGTCGATTTTATAAATTTTTGATATTTAAGCCAAGAACAATATTTGCTTTGACCGGTTTTTTGAAGGATAATCTTAAAAAAACGGGAATCGCAGATAAAAAGATTATGATTTTGCCTGATGCGGTTGATTTGGCAGAATTTAGCCCTTCTCTTGATAGGGAAGGGGCAAGAAAGAAGCTTAATTTGCCGTTAGATAAAAAAATTATTATTTATACCGGCAGTTTCCTTTTTTATAAATGGAAAGGAATCGGTTCCTTATTGGATGCGGGAAAATTGCTAAAGGACGACTTTTTATTTGTTTTAGTCGGGGGTCACCCGTGGGAGATAAGAAAATTAAAAGAGCGTCCCATTCCTCTAAATGTTTTATTAGTGTCTTATCAAAAACATGAAATTATTCCATATTATTTAAAAGCTGCAGATATTTTTGTAATTCCTAATGAAAAAGGGGACGCAATATCAGAAAAATATACTTCACCTCTTAAGCTTTTTGAATATATGGCTTCCCGGCGGCCAATTATTAGTTCTGACCTTCCTTCCTTGCGAGAAATTTTGACGGAAAAAGAAGCATTATTTTTTGAGGCCGGCAATCCGGCAGATTTAGTGAGGGCAATTAAAAAAATTTTTGAAGATAAAGATTTATCGGAAAAATTGAGTTATAATGCATATCAGAAGGTTAAAGATTATACTTGGGAGAAAAGAGCAAAGAAAATTATATTTGAAACAAGTGACAAGAAATTGTATTAGTCAAATGTAAAGCGTCAAGCGTCAAATGTTAAATGTTTTATTATGAATTATAAAAAAGAAGATTTGATTTTAGTCATTGTCCTTTTAGGAGCCCTGTTTGTTTCTCTTTCTTATTCATTTTATTTTCGAATACCTCCGGCGGTTGATGCTCGTGCTTATAATAATATTGCCTGGAATATTGTTACAGGCAATGGTTACCGGGAAGACGTAAACGTGCCGATTGACGAAGACAATGCAATTATGAGAGTGGGTCCCGGCTACGAGTTTTTTTTGGCAGCTATTTATTATTTATTCGGGCATCATTATGAAGCAGTATGGGTTATTCAAGCGCTTTTAAATGTTTTATCGGCCGGACTAATTTTTTTGGTTACTAAGGAGATTTTCAAGGTTCACTGGAATTATCTTATTGGCGTAACCGCAGCGATTTTAATCGGTTTTTCTCCGGATTTGATTACGATGCAGGGCATGCTGATGACAGAGACATTAGGAGTTTTTTTAATTGTCCTTACGGCATATTTATTTTTCCGATATTTTAATCAGACAGAAAAATCCGGATGGAAAATTTTTTCAATTGGGGTAACTTTGGCTTTGGCTTCCACCGTCAGGACGCCGGCTCTTTTTTTGATTTTTCCGATAATTTGGGTTTTGTGGAAAAATAAAAACTGGAAACACCTCCTTTTTGTTTTTTTGGGGTTAGTTTTGATTTTTACTCCATGGATTGCGAGAAATTATTATGTTTACCGGACTTTTGTTCCGACTAATTTGGCTTATGGAATTGATTTGGGTTCCGGGAATCATTTTGGCGCCAGTGGCGAACTGGAGCCGTATCCAGTCAATGATCTTTATTTGGAGCAGTATGGATTGGTGGAGGGAAGCCGTCGCCTTACTGGAGAAGCCCTACGATTTATCGTTTTTAATCCTCTAGAATTTTTAAAAATCACTCTTTATAGAACCTCCATTTATTTTAGTTTTGCCCGGCCGACCGGTTTTTGGTTCCATCTTCATGGCTGGAGTAAGGCCATTACTCTTGTTTTTTCCGCAATTTATTCAGTAATACTTTTTGTTTTTGGATTTTGGGGTATTTGGTCCCTCTTCGCGGGATCTCGCGAAGCGAGACAGATTTCTTATATGAATGGCCGGGAAAAAACCCTCGCTAAAATTTTTTTGGCGATGCTGATTATGATGCCGCTCGCAGTGGTTGGTATTATAGTAGAAACAAGATATAGGATGCTGGTTTACCCGTTTCTGGCGGTTTTTGCCGGTTATGGTTTGAGTGTGTTTTGGCAAAAGAAATTGGAATGGCAGCCGGCTTTAATTATCACATTTTTGCTTGGCGCCAATACTTTTTTTGATGTTTCAAGAAATCTGGGTCGGATTTTTGAACGAATTCAGGACTTGACAAAATAGTTCTAATCGTGCTATACTTTATTTAGTAATTTAAGTTATTTACGGAGTTGGTTACAGCTTTTAGTCCATACAAATGTGGATTGAGAGCTGTAATTAACTGGCAGGAGTTCCGCCAGACAAAGGAAAAACAAGGAGGATACGGCGATGGCAAAGAAAATCGTCGTGGTTCCGGGCTTAACACCGGAATGGATGAGAAAGCGAAATGGCATCATGAAAGCGATCGATGAGCGGCTACTTCTTGGCTTGGAAAGGCCAGGAGCTGGTTTGACTCTTGATCAGCTACAGAAGCGGGCTGTGGAAGATCGCTGCTTCTGCAAAAAGAAGGCAGAAGCGGCAGTCCTACCCTTCAAGCATGACAAGACACCAAATGGCTGGACGCTTTTGGAAGACACTCCGTTCGACGGGAAGCAGTTCGTTCCAGACCTCGTGGAGTTCCTGAAGTCCGGCGAGTCCTCGGTCAACGGCGAGTTGATGAAGTGGAGAGCCAAAGAGCTCAATGCCCATCTCGGTCAGAGACACGCAGAGTACTTGCTGGAGCATCAAGAACTGATCACCAAGGAATGGCAAGGCAAGTATTACCTCGTCTTCCCTGGAACAGTCTGGCAGGACTCGATTGGCCTCCGCGACATACCGTACCTCGTCTGGAGCAGGGGCGAGTGGTACCTGAGCTTCCGCTGGCTTGAGGACGGCTGGATCGGCTACGACCGTTTGGTTCGTCATCGCGGGTAGGGTCACTGGGACCCTTGGGAAGATGCGCTGCAAGAGCTTGCTCTTGCAGCGCATTTCTATTTTCAAATCAATTTTTAATTGTTATTATGAATTTTGGATAGTAGATTAATATTTTGTTTGCGGCTACGGCTTCAAACAATCGAATTCCAAGGATTAAAAATCCTTAAAAATGAAACTACCCGGTACAGAGTATTAGAGAGTTTAAATACTCCGAATAAGATACAGCCCAGAGAGCATTCAATGGGCGGTGGAATGGATGGCGCGCTATATATTAAGGAAAAATATTATATCAGATACGCTGATGATTTTGCTATCCTATCAGATAGCAGGAATTGACTGGAAGGTCTAACCCCTAAAATCCAGAGTTTTTTATCCGAAAAACTTAAACTAGAATTGCATTCCAATAAATTATTCATTGAAACCATCTATTCCGGAGCGGATTTTCTTGGTTGGGTGAATTTTTCTGATCACCGGATATTATGAACCGCTACTAAAAGGAGATTGAGGCATGGGAATACGAATAAGATTAAAAAAGAGATTTTATTTCTTTCCAGATGATTTTATGCCACATACGGGTATGACAATGAAGGTTTGATTAATGTTATATTTATATAATTGATTTATGAAAAAACAATTTTTAGACAATAAGACAATTTTGGTCTGTGGCGGCTGCGGTTTTATGGGTTCTAATTTTATCCGTTATGTGCTTGATAATTTTAAAAAAGCTAAGATCATCAATTTAGATCTTTTAACTTATGCGGGGAATAAAAAAAACCTTGCCGGAATTTCTAGTAAAAATTATCAGTTTGTAAAAGGCAACATTAACAATTTAAAATTGATGGTTAGATTGATGAAAACTGCTGATTTTATCGTTAATTTTGCCGCCGAAACCCACGTGGACCGTTCTATCCATGGCGGCGCGCCGGATTTCGTTAGAACCAATGTTTTAGGAGTGCAGTCCCTGTTAGAAGCGTTACGGCAGTCGCCGAATGTTTTAAAAATGATTCAGATTTCCACTGATGAGGTCTGGGGAGATTTACCGCTTGATTCCAAAGAGAAATTCAAAGAAGATTCGCCGTTTAAGCCGAATTCTCCTTATGCCGCTTCAAAAGCAGCCGGTGACCTCTTGGTCCGTTCTTATGTGAAAACATATGGGGCGCCGGCAATAGTTTCCCATTCGGTAAATAATTTCGGCCCAAGGCAATTTCCGGAAAAACTCATTCCTTTTTTTGCTTTGCGGGCTATGCGGAATCAGCCGTTGCCGCTTTATGGCGACGGTAAAAATGTCCGGGATTGGCTTTATGTAGATGATCACACCGCCGCTATTTTGTCTTTGCTTGAAAAAGCAGAAACTGGCGGGGTTTATGCGATTTCCCGGGGCGAAGAATTTTCTAATTTAGAAATTGCGGGAAAAATATTAAAGATATTAAATAAGTCAAAAGATTTGATTACTTTTGTCAAAGACCGCCCCGGACATGATCGGCGTTATTCAGTTGACTCTTTAAAATTAAGGCGCCTAGGCTGGAAACCAAAATATTCTTTTGAAGATCAGCTTAAAAAAACCATTGCTTGGTATAGAGAAAACTCTAATTGGGTTTACGGGGTTCTAAATAAGAGTAACGATATTAATAAACACATTAAAATTAATTAATTTAATTTTAAATTTATGAAAGGAATTATTTTAGCGGGCGGCAATGGAACTCGTTTGCATCCCCTGACGTTAGTAACGAATAAGCACCTTTTGCCGGTCTATAAAAAACCGATGATTTTTTGGCCGTTGGAGACCTTAATTTATTGCGGCATTAAAGATATTTTGATTATTTCCGGACGGGGGCATGCCGGTCATTTTGTCAATTTGCTTGGTTCCGGAAAAAAATTCGGAGTGGACTTATCTTATGATATTCAAGAAGACGCCGGCGGAATTGCCCACGCGCTGGCGATTGCGGAGGACTTTGCCAATAAAGATAAAATCGCGGTTATTCTCGGAGACAATGTTTTTATGGATTCCGGAGAATTAAAGAAAGGCGTGGATGATTTTAAAAAACAGGAGGATGGGGCAAAAATTTTCTTAAAATCAGTATCTGACGCTCACCGATTCGGAGTTGCGGAAGTTAAAGAAAATAAAGTTATCGGCGTGGAAGAAAAGCCAAAACAGCCGAAGTCCAATTTGGCGGTCACCGGAATGTATCTTTATGACAATAATGCTTTTGATATTATTAGAGGACTTCAGCCGTCCGGCAGGGGAGAATTAGAAATTACCGATGTTAATAATCATTATATTGAAAAAAATCAGATGTCTTATCATGTTTTGGAGTCCGAATGGACGGATGCCGGAACTTTTGACTCTCTTTTACGGGCGAATTTAATTGCCGCCGGTATAAAATCATTTCCGCAATAATTCCTTTATGCGTAAACTTTCAATTATTATACCTGTTTACAATGAAAAAAACACCATTCAAGAAATTATCAGCCGCGTGAAGTCCGTTTTTTTGGTTGATATTGAAAAAGAAATTATTGTAGTAGACGACGGCTCCACTGATGGCACGCGGGATATCATTAAGAACATTGAGGGAATCAATTATGTTTTTCATGAAAAAAATCTTGGCAAGGGCGGAGCTGTAAGGTCCGGTTTTCAAAAAGCCACCGGCGATTTTTTGATTATTCAAGACGCTGATTTGGAATATGACCCGGAAGAATATTCTCGGCTGTTAAAACCGATTATTGCCGGTAAGGCGGATGTGGTTTATGGATCGCGATTTGTCGGCAACGATCCGCACCGCATTTTATATATTTATCACTATCTGGCCAATAGCTTTTTAACAATGTTTTCCAATCTTCTAACCGGATTAAATCTTTCCGATATGGAAACTTGTTACAAAGCTTTTAATCGAAAAGTTATTGACAGCATTAAGGATTCATTGAAATCTCAGCGTTTCGGTATTGAACCGGAATTAACAGCGCGCGTAGCGCGTGGTCGCTGGCGCCTTTATGAAGTAGGAATTTCTTATTACGGCCGTACATATGACGAAGGCAAAAAGATTGGCTGGAAAGACGGGGTCTCCGCCATTTTTTCTATAATTAGATTCAACCTGTTTGATTTTTAATTTGCGTATGACTGGAAAGTTTTATTTATTTTCTCAATGGCTGAAAAATCACCGAATCGAGATTTCCATATTTTTTCTTGCTTTCGGAACCCGTTTTTTGTATGCGGTTTTGGTCCAGATATTTTTTGGTTCTCATGGTTTTATTGCTTATAAGGACGCTGAGGTCCTATATCTCGGAGGGGCTAATAATTTTTTAGAACATAGTGTCTTTAGCATTAATAGTTTTCCGCCTTATTTGCCGGATGTCTATCGGACCCCTCTTTATACTTTTTTTGTCGCTTCTTTTCTTTGGCTAAAACTTCCTTTTTTTGGGATAATTGCCACTCAGAATTTTTTAGCCGGCATCATTAGCATACTGGTTTATCGTATCGGCCAACTGCTTTTTTCTTCTAAGCGCGTTGGTCTGCTGGCGGCAGTAGCAACCTCTCTTGAGCCATTATCAATCTATTGGAACAATCTCTTAATGTCTGATTATTTATTCACTTTCTTTTTCATCCTTGGCTGCTATAAACTTTTTCAAAAAAATTATCCTGTCTTTGGGCTGTTATTAGGATTGGCAACTTTAGTCCGGCCGATAGGCCTGTATTTTTTCTGGATATTATTGCTGGCGGCAATCATTAATGAATTTTGGGGTCAGGGGAATCTCTTTAAGCTTTCTTGGCGCAAGTTTTTATTAGCCATGATATTATTTATTATAGTTTTATTTCCCTGGATGGCGCGCAATAAAATTTTATTTGACACTTGGCAGTTATCCAGCGCTTTTTGGTACAATCTTTATTTGCGGCCGATGAATGAATTTGTGCAAACGCAAGGTTTTTCTCTGCCGATGCCAATCGCGCCTTCCGACTATCCCAATCCGGAAACTTTTATTTATAGTTTTCAAAGCGTCGCTTTTTATAAGCAGCAATTTATGGAGATATTCAAAAAATACCCATTGCAATATTCGCAATTTCATCTAGGATTATCGGTAAAATCTTTACTCGCTAACCAGTATAATTATCTTGCCAACTATGTTTTGCGTCCGGAATTGCCAGCTCTCTTTTACGGTGGGCGCAATAAGTTAATTATGGCTGCCGTTGCGATTGGCGGCCTGGCCTGGTCATTGCTCTATTTGTTAATGTTTTTGTCTTTTCTTCATCGCTCCAGCCGAGTTTTCTTGGCCGCTTTTTTGGTTATCCTAGCCCTAGTCGCGCTTTCTTTAGGGGTTTTGGGGGGAGGAAAAGATGCCGATATGAGCCGTTATCTTTTGCCTTTGGCGCCATTTGTTTTTCTTTTCGCCGGTTCTGGAATTAAAGATTTCTATCTCCGCCTTAAGCGGACCGCGGCCGGGAATTAAATTATTATTGACACCCGGAATATTTTCGCTAATTTAACCATATGAGTAAAACTGCTAATTTAATTTTTATCATCGGTTTACTGGTGGCGGTGTTTTTCTTCGCTACTTACGATTTAACCGAAAGTCCCCATACCTGGTATGACGAAGGAGCGATTATCCAGAGGGCGATTACTTATTTGCGTTACGGAACCATGCATTATCAGGTGGCCCCCGACCAATTTAGTTCTGCCGCGTTTGACAGTACCGGCTACCCGGTAATTTATCCGATTGCTTTAGCTTTTAAATATTTCGGGATTGGTCTGTTGCCCGCGCGCGCCGTGATGGCGGTGTTTATATTGCTTTTAGTTTTAACTGCCTACACTCTGATTAAGCGGACAGCTGGTTCTTACTATGCGGCGGCGGCGGCGCTTTTACTCGGCACCTTTCCGCCTCTTTATGGAAACGGAAAAAATGTACTGGGGGAAATTCCGGGGTTATTTTTCTTATTTTTGTTTTTATTTTGCCTGCACTTTCTGGAGAAAAGCGGTTTTCGGAGCAGGCGATTTTTAGTTTTAAGCGGTTTAGCGGCAGGTCTTTGCCTTTCCACTAAACCGAATTTTCTTCTGTTTTTGCCGGCCTTGGTTATTGCCTTATTGATTTTTAAAAAAAAGGAAGTTTGGAATTGGGATGTGGCGCGGTATTTCTTGCCGGCATTTATGCTGCCGCTGATCCTATTTGCCTATACTCAATTTCTGCCAACCGATTCTTTGGCCAAGGTACTGGCTTTCTACCGCAATCCCTATAACTTAACCGATTGGCCGGCTTTAATGCTAAAAAATTTCCTTCGTTTTTTCACCGAAGCCACTCCCATCTATTTTTGGTCTTTTTTCCTAACGTGGCTGGCCTCTTTAGCTTTACGGATGAAATCCGATAAAAATCAAATTTCTTTAAGCGAGAGCACCGCGTTTATTTTCGCGTCCATCCTATTCTTAGCCTATTTGCGCACTCCCGGCTGGTACCGTTATTTTTTTATTGCGCACGTCCTGGCTTTGGTTTATTTTCCATTTTCCTTTTTCCACCTTTTTACTAAATTCATAAGGTTTTTTTCTCAGCGAGGAAAATTTTACTCGAGTTTAATGCTATTGGTTTTATTTATGTCAATTCATTTATACCTGTTAGGATTTAATTCTTGGGTTTCTGCATATTATGGCCACACCACTACGCAAAATCTGGAAAGTTATTTTAAGGATTTTAATCCCAGTTTGTCCGTATTTGTTTATGATGTGCCGCAAATCCTGACTTTTTTGCCAAATAAAAATTATTATCAATATTTGAGTATGAATGATACGGGATTGTACGAAATAGGCACTGAACAAATTTCGGTTATTGATCAAGGCGTCCCGGATATTCTGATTCTTTCCGCTGACGAAGAAAATTTAGAGCGATTTGCGCATTACCATTTAAAAGACAGGGTGGGCGGATATCTTATTTTGATTAGGCGATAGTTACTTTTTTATTTTGTTTTTAATTATGCGCCAAAAAACAAATTTTTATCATTCTGGTTTATGTATCTTTACTACCTTACCCTTGCGGATTACAACATCCGCCCCATTTGGTACGCCATTTTTTTTGAGTAAAAGTTTTACAATTATATTAGCTACTTCCTCTGGCTTTTGCTGCATTTCTGCATCTTTATCTCCAAACAAATAACGTCTCATCTTAGTGTTAATTCCGGCTGGCGCTACAGAAAAATAAGAGATACCGGAATTTATCAGAGATTTTCCAATAGATTGCGTTAAACCGCGAGCCGCAAATTTGGAAGCACTGTATATTGGAAACATAGAGTTGGCAGATAACCCGGCAGTGGAAGTTATATTAACAATAATTCCGCTGCCTCGCCTTTTCATAATAGGCAAAATCTCTTTTGAAAAATAAAAAATAGGCTTAATGTTAGTATCAAAACTATTGTTATATTCCGTATCTGTTATTTTTTCTATTGGTTTTGGTTTAAATATAAAACCCGCATTATTTATTAAGATGTCTATTTTCTTCTGCCTATTCATTACTTCTCCGACGAAGCGAACCACATCTTCTTGAATTCTTATATCCGCTAAGCTATACTTACAAAAAAATCCAGAGTCCTTTATTTCCCGACAAGCGTGCGCCAATTCTTTTTTGTTTCGGGCGCAAATTTCAACCAAAGCTCCTTTTTTTGATAAAGCCGCGGCGATTGCTTTGCCGAGACCAGACCCGCCGCCAGTTATGATGGCAACCTTATTTTTCAAATTTAGTTCCATACAGGTAAAACATTCTTTATATAACAAAGGTTAATAATATTTAAGATAATAGATAAATGCATAAAAAGAAAGCTTTCATAACCGGCATAACCGGACAAGACGGATCCTATCTTGCCGAATTTTTATTGAGGAAAAAGTATGAAGTTCATGGCCTTATACGAAGATCTAGTTTAGAAAATTTTGACCGTATAAAAGACATACGGTTCTGTTATAAAGACGCTTTTTATTTACATTATGGCGATTTAGTTGACTTCGGGTCAGTAATAAATTTGATAAGAAAAATCAGGCCAGACGAAATTTATCATATGGCCGCCATGAGCGATGTCCGAATAAGTTTTGATATTCCAGAATACACTGCCAATGTTACGGGAGTTGGAACATTGCGCGTGCTTGAAGCTATCCGACAAAGCAATCTAGATTTAAAAAATATAAAATTTTATCAAGCTTCAAGTTCCGAAGTTTTTGGCAAGGCCTTAGAAATACCACAAAAGGAGACGACCCCATTTTATCCCAGAAGTCCATATGCGGTGTCTAAGGTTTTTGCGCATTGGATGTGCAAAAACTATCGAGAATCATATAATATGTTTATTTGTAGCGGAATCTTATTCAACCATGAATCGCCCAGACGTGGAGAAAACTTTGTAACAAGGAAAATTACAAGAGGTATCGCAAATATATTAGCGGGAGGTCAGGAAAAAATTAACCTTGGAAATCTTAATGCCAAAAGAGATTGGGGTTATGCTCCAGAATTCATTGAGGCAATATGGTTAATGATGCAACAAGAACAACCGGACGATTATGTAATTGCAACCGGAGAATCGCATTCCGTAAGAGAATTTTTAGAAGAGGCCTTCAGCTATACAAATCTTCGCTGGCAAGATCATATTAAGATAGATAAAAATTTATTTCGTCCCGCCGAAACCGATCTGCTTATCGGTGATGCTTCAAAAGCGAAAGAAATGCTTGGCTGGGAACCTAAAACTAAATTTAAAAATTTGGTGCGTATTTTGCTTCAGGAAGATTGTAAGGCCGTCGGCGTTAAGATACCCAAATTTAAAAAGAAATTCATTAAGAATTAATTATATATATGCAGAAAAAAATGTGCCGTATGTGTGAAAGCAAAAGCCTGGAGATGGTCCTGGATCTTGGATTTCATCCCCCATCTGATGCCTTTTTGGATGCTGAAGAATTAAATCAGCCGGAAATTTTTTATCCTCTGCGGATTGTGATTTGTGAATCATGCGGTTTATGGCAATTGGATTATGTAATCGATCCAAAAATTTTATATCAAAAAAATTACCCTTACGAGTCATCCACGACCAAGACAGGAAGAAATCACTATACAGAAATGGCTTCAACGCTTGCAAAAAAATTTGCGAAACCAGGGGAGTTAGCTATAGATATCGGCAGCAATGTAGGCGTGCTATTGCAGGGACTTAAAGAGCATGGCCTTAAAGTATTGGGGATAGACCCAGCGGGCAATATAGCCGCAAAGGCAATACAAAACGGCATAAATACCATCGTTGATTTTTTCTCGTTAGAAATAGCGAAGAAAATAAAAAAGGAGTTTGGTGAAGCCAAAATTATAACAGGAACAAACGTATTCGCTCATATAGATAACTTAGCTGATTTTATGCGCGGCATTGATTATTTGCTTCTCCCCAAAGGTGTTTTTGTTATTGAAGCGCCGTATCTTTTGGAATTAGTAAAAAACCTTGAATATGATACCATATATCATGAACATTTAAGCTATTTAAGTTTGAAACCTCTCTCTAAGTTTTTAGATAAGTTTGGTTTTGAGATGTTTGGCGCGGAAAAACAAAATATTCACGGCGGCACTATCCGTTTTTTAATGGCGCGGAAAGGAAATTATGCGATTGCAAAAGATGTTGCGGAATTTATTAAAATAGAGGAGGATGAAAAAATTCATGACGTCAAATATATTAAAGATTGGTTTGCGCAAGAAGTTAAAAATCATAAATACGAACTATTAAAATTATTACTTAATCTAAAAAGTATGGGCAAAAGAATTTCTGGAATAAGCGCGCCGGCAAAGGGAAATACTTTACTAAATTACTGCGGAATTGATGCAGGAATATTGGAATATCTTACAGAAAAAGCTGTTATAAAAATAGGTAGCTATACTCCGGGTAGTCATATAAAAATTGAACCGGACGAAAAATTATTAGATGATATGCCTGACTATGCGCTTATCCTGGCATGGAATTTTGCCGATGAAATTATGAAAAGTATGAAAGTATTTAAGAATAGAGGCGGAAAGTTTATTATTCCGATACCAAAACCGATTATTATTTAATTAACAAATATTATGAACACAAAATTTAGCAACCAAAAAATAAAACCGGTTTTCGGTGATTCGCGCGGAAATATTTTTGATATTCTTGAAATTCCCGTAACGCACATTGGAAAAATAACTTTCAAAAAAGGGGCGGTTAGAGGAAATCATTACCATAAAAAATCAACCCAGTATTCTTACGTCATTGGTGGGAAATTGGAACTGACAATAATGGGGCTTAATAATAAAAAAATTAAAAAAATAATCTTGAGCGAGGGCGACCTGACAACAATACCTCCAAAAATGATACATATATATCGCGCGCTGGCAAATTCTTCAATACTTGATATAACAACTTATGCCCGGGGTAAAAAGGGATACGAAGAAGATACTATCCGAGTGAAAAATGACCATGTATGAAGCTAAAAAACTTTGTTTTATTATACCCGAATATTATTCTTCAGCGGCTACCCACTTTAATTATTTATATAAGCTGATTTCTTTATTAGAGAAAGAGACGGATATTTTTTTAATTGTAGAGCGTGGCGATAATCCGGATTTTTTAAAGAAAGGATATTTTTACGTTCAAAAGTTTAGAATTTTGCCGCTAAGATTCATAGAGGATTTTTTAATACTTCTTTATGTTAGATTGCTTGGATATCAAGATTTTTACGTTCATTACTCATTTCTTTCCGCATTTAATGCTTCTCTGATTATAAAATTTCTTGGCGGTCGGACTTTTTATTGGAATTGCGGCCTTCCCTGGCTTTATAAGCGCGGTTTAATCCGTAAAACCTTCGAACTTTTAACTTATAAATTTATTACTTATTTAGTGACCGGAACGGAGAATTTAAAAAAGGAATACGCTCTTCATTGCCGTATGCCGCTGTCGCGGATCAAGGCGATGCCTAACTGGATAAATCTGTCTGACTTTCGGCCGGATTCCGGGCGGATGCCGGGCCTTAAAAAGGAGTTAAACCTTTCTGCGAGAAACAAGGTTTTATTATTTGTACACCGGCTTTCCAAAAGGAAAGGGGCGCATTATCTGCCAGAAATTTTAAAAAGTTTGTCCGAAGAAAACGTGGTTTTGCTGATTATCGGGGATGGGCCGGAGCGTCCGGAAATAGAATCTAGAATCAATAATTACGGGTTATCGGCTCGGGCAAGATTTTTGGGCCGGGTGCCGAATAAAGATATCCGGAATTATTTTGGAATCGCCGATATCTTTATTATGCCGTCGGAAGAGGAGGGATTCCCGCACGTGCTTTTAGAGTCAATGGCGGCAGCGGTTCCCTTTGTAGCTTTTAATGTCGGCGGAGTCGGAGAAATAACGCCACCGGAATTTTCTGAATATTTGGCAGCCGGAGGCAATCTTGAGATTTTTGTTGAAAAGGTTAAAAAATTATTATATATTGACTCGAAATATTTGGAGATTTTAAAACAAAGTGAATTAAAATGGGTGCGGCAATTTGATATAAAATTTGCCGTTGTAAAATTCAACAAATTGTTAAATTAAGTTTATGAGCAAAAAAGTAGCATTAATTACCGGCATCACCGGCCAAGACGGCTCGTATTTAACTGAGCTGCTTTTGGCAAAAGGGTATGAGGTTCATGGAATTGTCCGCCGGGCTAGTAGCGTTAATACTGAGCGGATTGACCACCTTTTTGATCCGATTAATCCGGTGGGAAAAAAATATCTGCATTATGGAGATTTGGCGGAAGAAATAGACTATTTGCTTTATGAATTGCAGCCGGATGAGGTTTATAATCTTGGCGCCATGAGCCACGTTAAGATTTCTTTTGAAATCCCTATTTATACCGGGAATATTACCGGATTAGGGGCGGCTAGGATTTTGGAAGGTATCCGCAAGATGGGATTAACTAAAAAAACAAAATTTTATCAGGCCTCATCCAGTGAAATGTTTGGCATTACGCCGCCGCCTCATTTAGAATCCAGTTTTTTTAATCCGGTTTCGCCTTATGGTTGCGCCAAGCTTTATGCTTACTATATGACTAAAGCATATCGGACAGGTTATGGAATGTTTGCAGCGAATGGAATTCTTTTTAATCATGAAAGCGAAAGAAGAGGGGTGAATTTCGTTACCAGGAAAATAACTCGCGGAGCGGCAAGAATTAAATTGGGATTGCAGGATAAATTGGTCCTCGGCAATTTGGATTCCAAAAGAGATTGGGGACACAGCCGGGATTATATGGAAGCAATTTACTTGATTTTACAACATGATAAGCCGGATGACTGGGTGGTAGCTACCGGCCAGCATCACACTGTCCGAGAATTCGTAGAAGCGGTATTCAATCATTTCGGTTTGGATTGGGAAAGGCATGTTGTTCTGGACAATATTTATACAAGACCCAACGAAGTGCCGTCTCTTTTGGGAGACGCTTCTAAGATAAAAAACGTTCTTAATTGGAAGCCGAAAGTCGGATTTACAGAATTAGTGAAGGTGATGTGCGATAGCGATTTTGAGAAAGAAAAGTTGAACTTGGTTTAAATATGAAAAAAATAGAAAGAAATGGCGTTCTCTATGCTGCTTATGACAGCTTATCGGAGATAGAAAAAGGATTTAATTGGTATAGCAAAGATTCCGACGCTATTCAGGTGGCCAGTATGTCTTATGACCGTGGGAAAGTTGTGGAGCCGCATACTCATATCTTTCGTCCCCGTTCATCCGATTACACTCAGGAATCGGTTATTGTTGTTAAAGGAAAAATAGAGTTTTCCTTTTATGACCGAGAGAAGATTTTTTTGGATAAAGTTGTATTAAATCCCGGCGACCTGATAATTTCTTTCACCGGCTATCACGGCATGGAAGTGCTGGAAGACGGGACGGTTTATTTTGAAATAAAAACCGGCCCGTTTACGGGCCTGGAAGGAGAAAAAGAATTTATGGATTAGCCGATTTGACTTTGTTTTTGTTTTGAATTACAATACTTTCAGAGTTTCTTTGAGTATTGAATAGGGATGGGAGACAAAATGGTGGATAAGCTCGAGTTGGTTAATCAGAAGGCGATTGAGATGTTTCCGGAGCTTTGGAAAGCGGTTTATCTTCGACATCTGAAGTCTAATATTTTAACTGGCGGCCACGATCCTTTTCATGCTGCTAGAGTTGGGCAATATGCTTTTGAGATCGCTGAGGCCCTTGAGGTGGCTCGGCTCGCTGGAGTAGCTGGCCTCTGCCATAATGCTGATCGGATATTGCAACACGATTTAAAAGTTAGTAGAAAGGATGTTCCGGAAGAGATGGTTATCGTATTAGTCAATGAATGGCTTGATTTTACTGATTTATCTGAAGAGAAGCGGCGCCTGGTTGTTAGCGCGGTGCTTCTCCATAGTTTGCCGAATGATCCTAATGACGGATTAGTGTTAGTGACTTTAAAAGATGCGGATCGTTTAGCTAATTTGGAACCGGACGTTATTATGCGAGCGGCGCAGTTTTATCCGGATTTTCCAGTAGTGGATCCAGTGTATTGGCTGTCTGAATCCAGCGGCTACTTTTCGCGAACCGCGATCGAGTGTTGGCTGGATGTCGGACTTTTGCCGTTTACGCCTCCGGAGGGAGGATAAAATGGATAAAAAAGTTGTGTTAGTTACCGGGGGTTTCGGTGGAATTGGTTTTGCGACTGGGAAAGCTTTCATAAAAAGTGGGTATGACGTACTTCTTACTGATATTGCAGCAGCGCCCTCGCCAGAAGTTTTGGAATCTTTCCATGAATTAAACAGAATTTCTTCAGATGCGGTCGGTAACATGGTTTTGTATCCCAAATGTGATATACGTTCTGAAGAAATGGCAAGAGATCTTTTTGAGTTTTGTAAAAAAGCTTACGGTCGTTTAGATGTGTTGGTAACTGCACATGGCGTATATTCTTCTCAAAAAGTAAGTGAACTTACCGAAGAGGAAATTGATCGTATTATGGACACAAACTTCAAAGGGGTTGTTCTTTGTGCTCGGGAAGCGCTTTATCTTATGAAAACCGGCGTTATCATTAATGTTGGTTCTAGTGTGGGAATCGCAGCAGACAGCGATTCGCCAATTTATTCCGCTTCAAAAGCTGCAATCCATCAGTTTACGAAATGTTTGGCCCAAAAGTGCGGGAGAACCATTCGTGTAAATGTTATTGCTCCCGGTCCCGTGGATACGCCACTTCTTCGAAAAGCTTTTAATAATGATTTAAAGACTATCGAAGAGTATCGGCGTATGGCATTACGCGGCATAGCAAGTTGCGACGAAATCGCGACAATGATTGTATTTATGGCAAGCGATGCTTGTAATTTCATGAACGGCGCGATCGTGCCATTCGATGGCGGCGAGAGCATTCTTTACGCTGGAGAGCCACCGAAGTGATATTAATGATGAAAAGTAATATGAGCTTTGATTGACTATCAGCGCCTTGTGAAAATTTGTGAATAACAAATCTAACTCATAAGGCGCTTTTTATTTTCTTAAAATTACTTCTTTTAAAATTTGTTTTGCTAATTTTTGAGTGGCAGCGGTAATTACCGGCACCGCTTCTTTTTGTCCAAATTCAAAGTATTTTGCCGATCCAAGATCATTACCGTTTATACCAATCATTACACCACCTGCCTCTTTAATGAGTCCGTAAGCAACGGCTTTTTCTAGGTTCTGTTTTTTGGTGTATTCAATATAGGCGTCATATGCACCTAGAATAACATCGAGATAATTGGTGGACGAACCGGAGGTGTCGTTGCAGGAATTAGGAAATTTTTTGCTTAGAATATCGCGATAAATATTTTTTTCAGCTTCTAAATAATTATCAATATAAATTTTTGTTTTTCGGTTTAGGGGATCAGTTTGCGGGATCTTAATTGGTAAATTTTGATTGTTTTTTATAAGCCAGGCGCCTTTCCCCCGAGAAGCAACAAAGAGTCTTTTGGTGGCATGTTCCATAATGCCGCTTATCAAATAATCTTTATATTTTGGATTAAGGCCCTGAAAAATTCCAAACATGGTGGAGTATCTTCCTTTGCTGCGCGCGATTTTATAAATCGCTGATCCGTCTATGCCGTCTAAAATCCCGAGGAACTGCGGATGGGGCGTGATGTCTACCTGTCCGTGTTCTTCGGAAATTACCCTAACGGGTATTTCAATTGATTTTAGGTGATTAAGGACTGCATTTTCGGCTTCTATATCAGCTCGGACTGCAACATCCCCAAATTGATTTTTTTGAACAATTTCTTCGCCTTTTATTCCTAAGAGATCGTGGGTTTCAAGGGCCTTGAATAGAGCGACAACAACTTCTTTTTGCAATTTTTCCAAATTTACCTTCACAAATTTATAGATTTTTAGTTAGTTTTTTAAGTTTTCGGATTACCTTTTGTTCCATTTTTTTTCGATTTTCCCCAATAATGTATTTTGTCCAAATTTTTGAAAGCGATTTCATCATTTTTTCAAACCATTTTTCTCCGTAGCGGTCTTTTCCTAACAGCAACATTGCCGCTAAACCGTCCTCTACGCTGGCGAGTGCGGTTTCTATTATGAATTTTTCAAACCATTTTTTTCTAATAGGGATAAAAACAATCCGGTTTTCATCATCATGGATTTTTGAGGAAATGTCAACTGGGGTTAGATGGGTTTGGACAAAGAAGATTACTCCGGCGGTAGAAGAGCCAATATTATAAGTAATACCTCGGCAAATTAGCCCATAAATTTCTTTTGGACTTAGCCCGGTTTCTTCTTTTATTTCTCTAATAACGGTTTCGGTAGGAGTTTCTTTATCTTGAGTTTGGGCATTGCCCCCGGCGGTTACGCTATAGCCGCCGGGCTTATAATCGTGTTTGAGATTTCTAATGGCAATACCGAGTTTTTCTTCGCCGGAATTTGTTTTGGCGATTATTGCCGCAACAACCCCTATTGGGACGGGAACAAATTTTCTGCCCATTTTTTTTAGTTTTAAACTTCGCCCCCCGATTGCGTCTCGATAACTGATAGTCGGGTCAACCTTGATTATTAATTGACCGTTTTTAACTTTTGCGCCAACGAAATGATATCTTGACGGTTTGGTGTCGCCGGACCGTAGTTTAAAACCCGAAGTTAAAAATTTTTGCCACTCATTTTCTATTAGTAATTCAGATTTTAAGTTCCGTTTTAAGATACCAAATCCTTTTTTTATTTTAATTTGATTTGGAAGGAATTTTCCTTCTACCAGCAATTTAAAAAACGGCCCCTCCTGATTTTTTGATGATGGAATATTTTTATTATTGCGAGCCACGTTTATTTTTTTAAAAACTCTTTTATTTTTTTACAGATAGTTAGTGTATTTTCATCGGTTAAGGTGAAGGCCGAAGGAAGCCAGAGCGCTTTTGGGGAAAGGCGGGTGCTGTTAGGAAAATTATCATCTGGCAATCGGTAAGGAGGTTGTTGGTGGATTGGCCGCCAGTATTTTCGCGAATCCATATTTTGGTCTTTAAGATATTTTTCTAATTCGTCTCTTTTTTCAGTTAGAATATCAGTCCATTGGGGTAATTCTTCTTGGCGAGACGGGAAAATTGAAATTTCTGAAACATTTTTTAAGTTTTCTTTATACAATTCATAATTCCTCTTCATTCTTTCGGCCCTTTTTTTAAGGTGAGTCAACTGGCCTAATCCCATTCCTGCTTGCAAATCAGTCATCCGGAAATTATAACCAATGCTGTTATGGATATCGTCTCCACCGCCAGTGCCGCGCATCGGCCGACCCTGGTCTTTAAGCGGACGGAGTTTAGAAAAGATTTTATCATTATTGGTAATGATCATGCCGCCTTGTCCAGTAGAAATAGTTTTATTGGCAGAAAAAGAAAAACATCCAAGATCGCCAATGGCGCCTAGAAATTTATTGCCTTGTTTAGAGGTCAGCGCTTCGGCGGCATCTTCTATCACAAAAAGATTATGTTTTTTGGCAATACTCATTATGGCTTCCATGTCTGCCCCTCTGCCAGTGACATGCACTGGGACAATTGCTTTGGTTTTGACATTAATCGCTTTTTTGATGGCATCAATTGAGATGGTGAGGTCAGCCGGATTCACGTCTACTAATACTGGTTTTGCTCCGCAAAGATCCACTGCATTGGCAGTGGCAATAAAAGTGAGATCTGGAACAATTACTTCATCGCCGTACCCAACGTCCAAAGCTTTAAGTGCTAAGAAAATAGCTGCGGTGCCGCTAGTTGTTGCCGAGGCATATTTGGCGCCGACTAATTTAGCAATTTTATTTTCAAATTGAGCGGTTAGCGGACCTTCATTGACAAAATTAGCGTCCAGCGCTTTTTTTATAAACTCATAGTCCTCTTTTTCTACTTTTGGCATCCACCAAGGAATCTTATTCATATATTATTTAATTATTCTTGGCTTTGGTAATGGAATTATAAATTTACCCTTATACCCCATTTTTCGCATTACTTTCATTAATTCTTCTCCGATATGCCAGGAAGAGACAAGAACGTATTCTGGCTGATATTTTATGATTTTTTGCTCATCCACGACCGGAATGTGGGTTCCCGGAGTGAAGAGGCCGATTTTCGGCGACCCTTTTTTCTCGCCGATATAATTTAAGAATTGATTATTGATTCCGGTGAATCCGAGGAGGGTATTGGAGCGGGCGGAGCTGGTGAGTCCGACCAGGCGCGCGCCTTCTTTTTTGCACTGTAAAATAATGGCCAGCAAATCATTCTTGGCCGTCATCACCTGCTTTCGGAATTGGTTCCAGAATTTTTTGTCATAGATTCCAGATTTTTCTTCTTCCCGGATTAATTTTTTTACCCGATCGCTTTGCGGCCGTTTGCCCTTCATCGCGAAAACCCGGATTGATCCTCCGGCGGCGGAAATCCTTTCGGCGTCAACGAGGGTGCAGCCGAAGGAGTTGAAAAGATACTGCAACGGTTTTAGTGAGTAATATCGGAGATGGTCATGGTAGACCGTGTCAAACTCCAATTTTTCAACGATAGCCAGTAAATATTGGGATTCGGAAACAAAGACGCCGTCTTTGGCTAAAAGATTTTTAATATTATTTATTAATTCCGGCATGTTAGGAATATGCGCAAAAACATTGGTAGCGGTAATAATTTGGGCCTTTCCATATTTTTTAGTAATCTTCGCCACTGTTTTTTTATTGATGAATTCTTGAACCGTTGGGATGCTATTTTTATTGGCCACATCTGCCGCGTCCGTCGGTTCGATTCCCAGCACCCGCATTCCTTTATCCTTGAATCCCTGAAGCAAGGTGCCATCATTGGAACCGATATCAATGACGAGATCTTTGGGAGTTAAATTATATTTTTTCTCCAGAAGGTCGGCCAGGGAGCGAAAATTTTTAACCAGCATATTAGTGAGTCCGCTGCGGTATGGATAAATAAAAGGAAAAGCAATATCGGGATCTAAGATATAGTCCAATTGTAAAAGACCGCACTTAGGACAGCGGCAAAGATTAAGAGGATAAGTTATTTCCGGCTCCTGCAGTTGTTTTTTGGTAAGATAGCTGGAAACTGGCAGTTGATGGCCTAGAGGTAGAACCAATTCAAGATTTTTATTGGAACAGATTTGGCATTTTTTTACTGCGCCAACGAATTGTTCTGATTTCATGTTTATATTATTATAACTTATAATATTGAATTCAAGTTATATTTAAGAACTTATTTCAGCAATAATCTCTAAACACATGAAATTTTTTTTTATTACCCCGAAATTTAATCTTAGAAATATCAGCGGCTCCATTGTTGAATACGATATAATGATTAGGGATCTTATGAAATTGGGTCACCAAGTTACCGTAGTGACGGCATTTTCTGACCTTAATGACGGCTTAGAAGGAGCGCCATATAAAGTTATTGAAGAAAACATAAATCGTCCAAGAAGATTGTTGAAAATTCAAAAAAGGGTTTTTTGGATTTTAAGGAAATATTCCGACCAGGCCGATTTTTTTTATGTTGACGGCCAAGTTTTTTTGTATGGCGCCGGCTTATATAGGCGATTAGGCGGCCGGGTGCCGGTTTCCGCTTATTTTAATCGTGAATTAGTTTGTTGGCCGGATGGTGAAGCAAATTTTCTTTCCCAAGACGATAATTTTTTGGTCAGAATCAAAAAAAACCTACGTTTTTATATTGAAAAATACATTGGAATGCCGATAGCGAGCAATATTGATTTGATGCTTTTTACCAATCCACACCTTAAAAAATCTTATGAAAATTTCGGTTTAAGGATGAAAACCGGCAGAGTTTTAATTTTCGGCGATTCTGTTGACGTCAGAAAAAATATGAAAGAACATGGAGTAACCGAAGATTATTATGTTAAAAGAAATAAGATTAGTGAAAAGCTGAATATTTTTTATTCCAGTCGCATGGTTCCAGGAAAAGGATTTGAGCTGTTAATTAATGCTTTTTCTAAAATTAAGAATAAAGAAAAGTTTAATCTAATTTTGGGCGGAACCGGACCTCGGGAATCAATGATTAAGAAAATGGTTAAGGAATTAGGACTTGATCCGTATGTGGCATTTCCTGGCTGGGTGGCGCGGGAAGAAATTTTTAATTCTTATAAAAAAGCGGATATTTTTGTCCAACCTCGCTGGCGTCGGGATTTGACTTCAATGTCTTTAATAGATGCCATGACTTTTGGAGTGCCGATTGTGGCTCCTGGTGGTGGCGGCTTGGAGTGGGACGCTAAAAACAGCGCTCTTTATTTTAAAGACGGCAATGCCGATGAGTTAGCGCACAGAATTGAAGAATTGGGAAATAATCGCGAATTGCGAGCAAAATTATCCAAAGCCTGTTATAAAAGATTGGCCGAGAATGAAATGAGGCACGATTGGCAGGCAGAGCGATGGAGCAATAAAATGAGAGAGATTAAAAATCAGTAAAACCATGGTTAATTATAGGAATCACATATTACTCCCAACAGAAATTTCTTTTTTTTGTCCGGCCTATAATGATGAAGCCAACCTGCCTAAATTGATTTCGGCGGTGTACGAATTTCTTTCCCGCGTCAGCAAAAAATTTGAAATCATTATTGTTGAAGACGGCAGTCCGGATAGAACCGGCGAGGTTGCTGAACAGTTGGCTAAACAATTTCCGAATATCAAAGTTATCCATCATTCCAAGAATCTGGGATACGGAGCGGCTTTGCGGGATGGATTCCGGGAGGCGCGCTACGCTTACGTAATGTATACCGACGGCGACAATCAGTACGATGTCCGGGAATTCGAGCCCTATCTCCATCTTTTGGGCCAAGCTGATATTCTCTCTGGTTACGTAGAAAAAAAGGCCTTAACCTTGAGAAGAAAAATTCAATCGAGGATATTTAATGTTTTAATTAAATTGTTATTTTTCGTTAATATTCGCGATATTAATTGCGCGATGAAAATATATTCCCGGAAAGTTTTGGATGCCATAGATATTAAAAGCACCAGCGCTTTTATTGACGCCGAAATGCTGATTCGCGCCCAGCGGAGCGGTTTCCGCGTCGCTCAATTTCCGGTAACTCATTTTTCTCGGGTTGGCGGATTGGCCAGCGGTTCCCGATTTTCCGTGATTGCCGATACCGTCAAGGATATGTTAAAATTCCGATTCGGGTTATTATAAATCGCGCCTATGATTGATAAAAAAGAAATTTTACTGATTACCGGCTGCGGCGGAATGCTGGGTGAGGCCGTATATCAGCGGCTGCAGAATCGCTGCAAAGTTTATGCTACCGATATTAACCTTAATGAGCCCTGGCTGGAGCGCTTGGATGTAGCCGATCGGCGGGAAGTTCAGAATTATCTGAATAAGGTCAGGCCAGATTACATCGTGCACCTGGCGGCATTGACCGATATGGAATATTGCGAGCTTAATCCAGAGCGGGCCTATGCAGTTAATGAGCTGGGGGTCGGAAATCTGGCGGAATACGCCAGTCAGAAAAACACACCATTTGTGTATATTTCCACGGCGGGAGTTTTTGACGGAGCCAAAGATTTTTATAATGAAAACGACGCGCCTAATCCGCAGAGCGTTTACGGAAAATCAAAATATGGCGGAGAACTGATTGCGCGTCGGTTGAATAAATCAATTATGATCCGCGCCGGATGGATGATGGGCGGCGGTCCGAGAAAGGATAAAAAGTTCATCAATAAAATTATTAAACAGCTCCGCGCCGGCGCGGATGAAATTGCGGTTGTGGATGATAAGCTGGGCACTCCTTGCTACACCTATGACCTTGCTAAAATAATCGAATATTTGTTGGATCATGAAACTTACGGTTTATACCATGGCGTTTGCGATGGTGGCGCCAGCCGCTATGAGGTTGCGGAATTTTTAGTGAAAGAGCTGAACCTTGACCGCCCGGTTAAAATCCGGAGAGTTTCCTCCGATCATTTTCGGGAAAGTTATTTCGCGCCCCGACCGGCTTCCGAAAAATTAATTAATTCCAGGCTGAAAGAAAAGGGGATTAATTTTACCCGGGATTGGAAAGAGTGCCTGAAAGAATATGTAGGTAAATTTGATTGGAATTTATGGGACCTTAACACTTCCGGAATGGAGCGCAGTTTCTATAAGAATTATTTTCAGGTGGAAAAAGGCCATTGGCTGATGCGCGGTCGCCGGGGCATTGTGGAGGATATTTTGGCGAAGCTGAATTATCAGCCGAAGGCCACACGAATTTTAGATTTTGGCTGCGGCTCCGGGTATTTTGTTTCTGAGCTGGCTAAAATCGGTTATCCATCATTTGGCGTTGATGTTTCGTCGGAAGCAATTCAATACGGCCAGCGGCAGGGGATTCAGAATATTGAAGTTTTAGACGGCCACCGCCTTAATTTTCCGGATAATCATTTTCAGGCAGTGTTAATGCTTGATTTCTTAGGGCATCTGGAAGATGAAACCTGGGCCTTAAAAGAAGCTCAACGGGTGCTGGCTCCGGGAGGAGTTGCCATTATCATGGTACCAGCATTTCAATTTTTATGGGGAATTCATGATGAGGTCGCCCACCATTTTCGGCGTTATACCATGCCGCAACTGTTGGAACGGGTTCGGCACGCCAGCAAGTTATCAGTAACGAGGAAAACTTATTTTAATACCCTTCTTTTTTTTCCAATTGCCGCTGTGCGGCTTTTAACCCGTTGGCTGAAAATCCGGAATCGCGAATCAGACTTTGAAATAAATAACGGTTTTACCAGCTCCATTTTTTCAAGAATTTTCAGTTTGGAGCGGCAACTGCTCCGAAGAGTCAGTTTTCCGTTCGGAGTTTCAATTTTATTAGTGCTCCAAAAACAAAAATCATATGAGTAAAATGGCGCCTAGTAAAAAAGTGGTTGTGATTTTGCCAGCTTATAATGCCGAGAAAACCTTGAAAAAAACTCTTTTTGCAATACCTAAAGATTGGATAGATGACATTATTTTAGTTGACGACGCTAGTTATGACAATACCGTGCAGGTTTCAAGAAAACTTGGTTTGAAAACCCTCGTTCATTCTAAAAATCTTGGTTATGGCGGTAATCAGAAAACCTGTTATCGGGAAGCTTTAAAATTAGGCGCCGATATCGTGGTAATGGTTCATCCGGATTTTCAGTATGACCCTTCATTTATTCCGGAAATGATTCAACCGATTGCCCGAGGCGAGTGCGAGGCAGTTTTTGGTTCTCGGATGTACGTAAAAAGAAACGCGCGTTTAGGTGGCATGCCATATTGGAAGTTTGCCGCCAATATATTTTTGACTTGGTTGGAAAACTTGGTTTTGGGGATGAATTTGACTGAGTACCATTCCGGGTTTCGAGCTTATAGCAGAAAAGTTTTGGAGTTGCCGCTTCATTTAAATTCTGATGATTTTGTTTTTGACACGGAAATTATCGTCCAGATGAAAGTTACGGGAATGAAAATTAAAGAAATTCCTATTACTACCAGATATTTTGCGGAAGCTTCTATGATTGGATTTTGGCGAAGCGCCGAGTATGGTTTGGGAATTTTAAACGTTCTTAGAAAATTTATTTTACACCGATCGGGACTGAGAAATTACGAACAATTCAAATCAACTATTCAACGCTGAGATCGCTATTTTTAGCATTGAGCAGATTTCGGCTATTTTTGAAATAGCCGATTATTTTTTGCAATCCATAAAAAGCGAAGATGAAAATCAGTGGGTTTATCGGCGAGCGGATTCTGGCATTTATGCCGAGACCAACGATTGCCGACGTCGCGAGGAAATAGGCGATGGTTAGCAGAATGATTTTTGCCCCTGCGTTTTTTTCCCGCTCATTTTTTAAATACTTTAAAAAACCGATTACAAATAGAATACTTATAAAAATCCAGGTTATTCGCCCAATAATAATAACCATTCCCGGTCCAGTAATAAGCTGCCGGATATCCTTAATAAGTTCCAATGGCGCATTAAAAAGCAAAGCAACGGCGGAGATTTTAGCGTCGAAATTTTTTTGATATCCGAGGGCCCGGAGGATATCTAAGTAGCCATCGTGGGTAAAAAATGTTGCGGTGGTGATGCCGAAAGATTTTATTAAACCAATCGGATTTTTTTTAAGTTCTTGCCAAGAGGGCTCCAGGAGAACCGATTGGTTTTTAGTGGCATACACTAATTCCAAACCCCGACCTAATTTTTCTTCTCGATCCAACCATTGTTTTTGAGCTTCGGCGAAGCTCACATTTCTTTCTAAAGCGATGGCAGATGGAACTAAATGCATATAGAGATTTCTTATCGGTTGAATGCTTAATTTCGAGGTGTTAAAGACGATATAATTTCTATATAGCCAAGGCGAAAGTATCAGAAAGAAGATGCCGATGAAGAGCGCGAGTTGGCGGGCAATTTTTTTTGAAAATTCGTTTTTGAATTGCCATAAAATAAAAAGCGAAAATAAAATCGGCAGATATTGGACCGTGGGCCTGGTTAGCGTTGCCAATCCCAAATAAATTCCGGATAAAATAATGTCGTGATAACCCAGATTTTTTAGGTACCGTAGAAAATAAAGCAAGGCCGCCAAGAATAAAAGCGTAAATAATATTTCGGCTATTAAAATAGCGGAGAAATAGACGGACAGCGGTTCTAAAATTAGCGCTATGGCTACCGCCCAATTAACGCCGGGATGTTTAGTAAAATATTGGCTTATTCGCCAGCCCAGAATAGGAATAACACTCGCTAATATTATTTGCGCTATAAGGACTGATTGATAGTTTTTAAAAACATAAACTAAACTTGCTATAAAGAGCGGATAAAGCGGCAGACGTTCCGCCTGGGGAGTAAATGTAAATGGGATTGATGCGGAATGTTGGGAAAACCCCTGCCCGGCTAATAAACTTTCAGCTACGGTGAGATAACCATCAGGCGCCGCAATTGCTGAGGATGGAATTTTGGCAATGGGTCCGTAATTAAGATAAAGAAATAAAATTCTGATGGCCATTGCCGCCAAGAATATTATTAAACCTATTTTGTATTGATGGTTATTGGTTTGAGGCATTAATTAACAAAAATTAGTTTATTGGAATAACTTGATCAGGGCCGCATACCAGCTATCTGGCAAAAAGCCGGATCTGGAAATCAGAGTTGACCAAAAGGGAATGTAATATACTGATTTTTTTGTCCGCATCACTTTTTTAATTGCCGATGCGGTGTATTTTTTAGAGGCGACAATAAATGATTTTCTGGCATTCCAGATTTCTGTCGCTACCGGACCTAAATAGATTGTGGAAAATATAATATTTTTATTTCGATATATTAAGTCGAACCCCCGAAAGGCTATTCCTAAAGCCGCCTTACTTGGCGGATAGCTGATACTTCTGAAGGTTGGTTTTAATGCGGCGACCGAAGACAGGGCGATGAATTGTCCAGCGCCCCGTTCTAAAAATGCCGGTAAAAATGCCTGGACGAAATTTAAGGATCCATAAAGGTTTATATCAATTGTCTTTCTAAAGATTTCATAATCAAATTCTTTATTGATTCGATCCAAATAAACGCCGGCCGCCAAGAAAACGATATCCGGAGAAAAATTATTCCGTTTCATTTCCTCGGCAATTTTTAATGCCTCGTTTTCCATACTAACATCGCCGGCAGTATAAAAAAATAAATCCCCCAGTTCTTTTTTAAGGTCATTCAGCAGATTTTCTCTTCGGGCTACTCCCCAAACCGCGTGTCCGTCTTTTACTAATTGTTTTGCCAGTTCTCGTCCAATGCCGGAGGAAGCGCCGGTAATAAGAATTTTCATAAAATAAGATAGCTATCGGAATAATTCTGTTAAGGCTATGTACCAACGGTCCGGCAGAATGCTTAGGCGGGACATAAAAGTCGACCGGAAAGGGATATAATATACAGATTTTTTAGTTTTCATAACCTTTTTAATGATTATTGACGCTATTTTTTCTTTGTCGGAAACCACAAAAGATTTTTTCGCATCCCAAATTTTTGTTGCTACGGGCCCTAAATAAATTGTAGAGAAGTTAACGTTTTGTTTTCTATAAGCGAGAGCTAGCCCCCGAAAGGCAATTCCTATGGCGGCTTTACTGGCGGGATAGCCAATGCCGCGCAAGCTTGGTTTTAAAGCGGTGGTAGAAGAAATCGCAATAAACTGGCCAGAATGTTTTTGAAGAAATCGAGGCAGAAAGACGTCAATAAAATTTAAGGCGCCATATAAATTTATATCCACCGTTTTTTTAAAGATTTCATAGTTTAATTTTAATTCTGGACCGATGTCTTTCAAAAAAGCGCCCGCCGCCAAAATAATAATTTCCGGCAAAAATCCCACCCTTTTCATTTCTTGATATGCCGCGAGAACTTGGTTTTCCATACTAACATCGCCGGCAGTATAAAAAAATAAATCCCCCAGTTCTTTTTTAAGGTCATTCAGCAGATTTTCTCTTCGGGCTACTCCCCAAACCACGTGCCCGTCTTTTACTAATTGTTTTGCCAGTTCTCGTCCGATGCCGGAGGAAGCGCCGGTAATAAGAATTTTCATAAAATTGATTAGTGATTTATATTTTAGTATTATTAAGTATAATACCATTTTGGGTATATCTATGAATGCACTTCGACCGGAAATTTCTGTGGTAATACTTTGCTATCGAGCGGAAGATTTTACCCCCATATTTGTCTCCCAAGTGAAAAAAGTTTTAGAAGCTCGTAAATTAAATTACGAGTTAGTTTTAGTTGGGAACTATAATTCTCAATCTAACGATCGGACGCCCAAAATTGTCCAAGAGCTCGCTGCTAGAAATTCCAAAATTCAGGCGGTCGTAAAAGAAAAAATGGGAATGATGGGGTGGGATATGCGCACCGGCTTAGAAGTTGCGACGGGTGATTTAGTGGTAGTGATTGACGGCGATGGCCAAATGCCGCCGGAAGATATCATAAAAGTGTATGATAAATTAATCAGCGGCGGATATGATATAGTAAAAACCTATCGCGATTTAAGATTTGACGGCAAGAAGCGAGTATTTATTTCTCGGGTATATAATTTATTTTTGCGGACTCTTTTCCCAAAAGTAAAAATTCGTGATGCCAACTCCAAGCCGAAAATTTTTACCCGCGAGGCGCTTAAAAAGTTGCAGTTAATGACGAATGATTGGTTTATTGACGGGGAAATAATTATTAAGGCCAGTTATCTCAATATATCCATTGGTGAAGTACCGACTAATTTTTATCTTAACAAAAATCGGGCCTCCTTCGTACGAACGGCGACAATTTTTGAATTTATAAAAAACCTTATCTTATATCGTTTATATCGACTCCGGATATTTTTGAATAATGCTAATAAATAATTTTATGGAAAATGAAAAATTACGTCAAGCGCTCCGTTGTTTAGATTGCCAAGGAGAATTGGAAGCAGTAGGCGATACCATCCAATGCCGAAAGTGCTCAAGGCAATATTCTAAAATTGGCAATTCGATTATTTTTAATAAACCTAAAGAGTTTTCTTCCGAAGAAAAGAATAATACTGATTCTCTAGTTTTTAAAATTAAAAATCAATTTAAAAAAAGCCCAAAATTATTCACGCTTTTGCACCATCTTATTTATCCGGTAGTGGGGAAGAGCTCAAAGAAATTTGTTAAAAGTTTGCCCCCTGGTGCCTTAATAATTAATTTAGGATCCGGGGTTATGAGTATTAGCCCCCGAGTGATTGATGTGGATTATGTGCCGTATGCCAATGTATCTATTGTGGCTGACGCGCATCAATTGCCATTTAAAAATGAATCAGTGGATGCGGTTATTGCGGAACATTTGCTGGAGCATTTATCTGATCCGGATAAAGCAGTTGCTGAAGTTAAGAGAATTTTAAAGCCCAATGGCTTAATTTATATTTTGACTCCATTTATGCTGGGGTTTCATTCTTCTCCGAATGATTATTACCGCTGGACCACGGAAGGCCTGAGGGAGTTGTGGAAAGATTTTGACCTGGAAAAATCGGGTGTCGCCATTGGGCAGACTTCCGCTATGACAATTTTGATAATTGACTGGCTTTCCAGCCTTTTATCTTTTGGGAGTAAAATTTTATACCAAACTTGGCTGCCAATTTTAATGGTATTTTTAATACCGATTAATTGGTTGGATTTTATATTGTCACGTTATAAATTTTCTTCTAATAATGCCCTGGCTTTATATTTTATCGGAAGGAAAAAATCAAACTAACCCATGCTTAATTCCATGAATTCTTGGGAAAAATATGCGGTGGTTTTGTTAAGTATTGCAATCGGAGTTTTAATCATTGCTCCCGCAGCTTATTTTCGTTATTGGGATGGCGGATATAAGGGCGCAGATTTTTTTGGATCCGGCAATGAAGATTTCTATTTAGCCCAAATTCAGGAAATTTATGACGGCCATTGGTCGTTGGGAAATGTTTATCTGGCGGAAGGGAAGAATGATCCCTATGTGCAGCAGCCATTGCCAGCAATGATGGTTGCGTTCCTGGGAAAAATTTTAGGAGTGTCGTCTCGGGATATTAATCTCCTAACTAAGTTTTTATTTCCGGCAATTTTAACGGTTATTGCCTACCTATTCTTTTCAAATGTGTTTGGCCGTAAAGATATCGCGATAGTCATGACCGGGTTCGTGATGCTGGTTCAGGCATCCTGGATATTTCTGAATCCGTCGGCTTGGCTGCCGTTTTTTTTAAAGGGGGAGTTTGTTGGCGTTAACCATAATTTCATTAGTTATGCCCGGCCGATTAATCCGCAAATCAGCTCCCTATTCTTTTTCGGATACCTCTTATGCGCCTGGAAGTTTTTATTCGGCCAGCTTTCTCAAAAGTCAGAAAAAATATACGGAATCGCCGGTGCCATTATCTGGGGATTGTCTTTTTATGTTTATTTCTTTACCTTTTCTTTTTTATCAGTATTGAATGGAGTATTATTGCTTTGGTTTGGGTATGCCAAAGATTGGCGGCAGTTAAAAAAAATGCTGCTGGTTTCCGCCGGGGCGTCGCTATTGGCCTTGCCTTATCTCTTGCATCTCCTAAAAATGATGCAGTCTCCTTGGTATATTCAATTAACTCGGCGATTGGGCATGGCGGATACCCGCCAATTTATTTTTAGCCGGGTCTGGTGGGGAGTAACGGCGCTTTTCCTGTTGCTTTATTGGGGATCTCGCGAGGTAAAGATTTTTATTTTAGCTTTTCTGGCTACAGCATTTATAGTTACTAACCAACAGATGCTTACTGGAAAGACCTTGTCGCTTCCCGCCCACTATCATTGGTATTACATTGCCCCGATCGGCGGAGCAATATTGATTTACCTTTTCTTTTCCTACTTTGAAAAAATTGTTCCTCTTTGGGCATCTCGGGCGGCGATGATTTTATTGTTAGGTTTATTTTTCTATGCCGGAATTTTATATCAAAAAACTTCTTATCTTCTCGGAAAAGAGTGGGCAATATCATCTCAAAGATACGCCCCGGTGTTTTCTTGGCTGGAACAAAATATTTCAAAAGAAAGCTCAATTTTTGCCAATCAAGATTTATCTAATCTTATTCCGGATTACACCCGGCATAATGTCTATCGAGGCACCGGCGATACTTTAATAAGCGAAGAAAGGCTAAAACACCCTCTTTATATCTATTTTTACCTTAATGGCGTTACAAAAGATTCGGCCGGAGATTATTTTTATAATAACCGGAATCCCATTGGGGCGGAGATTTTCGGCCAATATTACCGCCAAAAAAACGGCTGCTATGGCTGTTTCAGCGACGATATTCTTAATACTTGGATTTCCGAGTATCAAAGTTTTTTAGAAAAGGATTTTGTCACCGAGCTTAAAAAATATCCAGCGGATTATGTTATTTGGGACAAAGCACAAAATCCAGAGTGGCGGTTGGATCGTTTTTTTACCGACAAAACGTACGAAGTAGATAACTTAGTAATCTTTAAGATTTAAGATTTGTCCGGGAAGCCAACGATTTTTTTAAGAATTTTTTTATCGGTGAAGGTATTTTTGTTAAAAGAAGATAGGCGCCATGAATACTGTAAAGAAAACCGCTTTTTAGCTGAGTGAATCTTCCGGCCATCCGTTCGCTTAAGGTATTATTATCGCATTTTTGCGCATACGTGATGCAGCCGGCAAGGCGGATATTTTTAAAATTTCTGGAACCATATATTAAGTCCGCCACGGCTTTTTTTGGCCCCGGAAGCCCGTGCAGGGGTTTGCCGCTCAATATCCCCAACATTGAAGGATTGGTGCTATTCAGGGCAATTGTACCCCCCCTTATCAGATGCTTTGACCAATTTATTATCAGATTTTTTGTAAGTTCATGGTCATGGTAGTTCGCATCTATAAAAATAAATTCAATCGGCAGATTCCAATTTTTAACTGCGTCTTCAGCGGTGCTAATCACTGGTATTACTAACGAAGCTGCGCCGGCGGCACGGATGTTATTAGTAAATTCATTGAAGGTCCAAATTTTTTGACCCGGTCGTTGATGATCCGGGCTGCCGGTATGCGGATCAATGGCATAGACTTTTACTTGCTTTCCTTCTTTGGAGCCAAGCGCCAAGCAGATTGTGGAACGTCCTTTCCATGACCCAATTTCCACGATAACGCCCTTATTCGCGCAGTTTTTTGCTGTTGAGTAGAGAAAATGATTTTCTATATCTGAAAGCCATCCGTCAATCCCTTCAATTTTTTGCTCAACATTTTCCCAACCAGGTTCAGTCATATTGTTGTAGTTGGTTTTAAATATAATTTTGACGCGATTAAATCTATAAAAAAAGAAATTTCTTTTTCATGTTTTTCCATTTGCCCGCCGCCTTCCACGTCCCAAATTTGGGCGAGATCCAGTTCGGTGCTTTCTTTATAAATTGCGGCAATTAAATTGAGAAGCGCTTGCTCGTCATATTTAAAATTTTCCAGCTGGCTTTTCACGATTTCCGGTAGAGTTTCAATTGCGACGCATTTTTTAACCATTGGCATGGCATTATAAAAAACATTTCCGAAAGTGATTACCGGTTTTTTTAGCAGCACTCCTTCCCAGGCGGCGGTGCTGGTAATGGCGACAATCAATTTTGAATTTTTAATCAGTTCAAAATTTGAGGTTTCGGGATGAATCAGTTTTACGTTAGGGATTTTTTTAAGCTGTTTATAGAAAGCTCGTGTCCGGTAGCCGAACATTGCCGGATGCTCTTTGACATATAATTTAAAATGGATTGGCAGGGAACGGGCAGTTTGTTTAATGACCCAAAGCTGGTCATTATAAAAAGGAGCAAAAAGCGTATGGGACATTTCTGGTTCAAGCTGTAGCGGAAAAAGGGCGTAGTCTTCTTCGGTAACCGCATCATAAAGGTCTTCAAAGCCGATTAGAATCCGGACTTTTCTTTTCAGGCGATCCCAGAAATAATGCCAGGGCTTAACTACGATGTAATCATCCCGATGAGGATTAAATATGTAATCCGTCCAGATTTTTACTGCCCAACGGATTGAAGTGAAAATATTTTGCGGCAGCAGAAAGCTGAATTGTTTTTTGCGGTTAATCGGTCTTTCTTTTGGGCTGTCTTTTTTTGAATGCGGTTGGGGATTATCGCGGAATTGGTTCAAGAAATTTTTTGCCAAATCCAGTTCTTTTGGATAGGCGTTTTCATTGGTCTGTAGTTCTTCAAATATTTTTTCAACATAGCTTAAGGTTCCGTATTCTTCAGTAATGGTATATCGCGGCCCGATTCTCGCGGTTTGGATAAAAAAAGTTTTAACGCCCATTTTTTTAGCCACTTGGTAGACCAGCATAGTGCTTATGTCTGCCAAAACAGAAATTATCAGAAAATCTGGTTTTTCCTCTTTAAAAAATTTAATAATCGCTTTTGCTTTTACCTGGACCACCCGCATCATTTCTTTATGGGTGTATGGCGGAGTGTCGTGCGGATATTCCCGGAGAAACAGCCCGTAACGTACGATCCTATCGTTTTCAATGTAGGGCCACAAATTAGGCAAGCCATATTCTTTTTCTAATTGATTAAGATAGCCAACATCCAGCGGTTCATTGGCGTAAGTTTTGTGGATGTCCTGGTCTAATAAAATATCGGAATATTCAAAATCTTTCTGGCTTTGCAGAAATTCAAAACTGGAACGCAAATCAGTATAAGCGCAAAATTGGTTAACGCCATATTTTTCTTTTAGCAAAACAGCCATAGCGTGGCCGATATATGCGAACCTTCTTTGTAAATATAGGCATCCTTTGAGATTTTGTGGCATGAAATTACTTTAATATAGGATGATTAGTTATATAAATATAACATTAGAGAATGAAAAGGAGTTATGTCCGGCACTACAACTGCGACAAGAGTAATTTAATGTGTTGGGATAAAATTAGATAAACTATGTTTAATATCAAGGTCAAATTAAATTATAATCGCGAAGCCCGGTGTTACAATAATAATTGTGACGCCGGACAGTCGCAGTTGTAGCACCGGGTATGGTTAAAAAAATCGTCACTTTAGGGCCAGCTACTAGAACTGAAGAGATGCTGAAGAAAATGAAAGATCGCGGAGTGGATTTTGTCCGGGTGAATATGTCTCATTCCAGCTTGGAAGATTTGGAATATTTTATTTCGTTGGCTAAAAAAGTCGGCTTGCAATTCATCATTGATACACAGGGATCTCAAATCAGAAGCGGCGATTTGGCAGAAAAATCTTTTTTGCTTGAAGAAAATGAAGAAGTTAAAATTCACGCTACTCCTATTAGAGGCGATCGAAATAACATTTCTTTAAATCCGGGCGAAATTGTTTCCCAGCTGGAAGAAGGCGATATTTTGCGTCTGGATTTTAATGGCTTAATTTTGCAGGTTGTTGATACCACTACATTAGATCGCGGCTATATTATTGCTCGAGTGATTAGTTCTGGCATGCTTGGCAGAAATAAAGGCGTAGTAGTGGATTCTTGGAATGGACGGACTTATGATATTCCAGCCCTTACCCCAACGGATTATCAATCTATTGCTATTGGATTGCGGGAAGGGATTGGCCACATTGCCGCTTCTTTTATGCGTTCCGGGGCTTTTGTGGATGAAGTGAGAAGAGCTACTAATAATTCCATGAAAATAATTTCTAAGTTGGAATGCCTGGATGGGATGAATAATCTTAATGAAATTATTGAAAAATCGGAGTATCTTTTGATTGACCGGGGAGATTTAAGCAAGGAATTGCCGGTGGAAAAGCTTCCGTTTATCCAGAAAATTATTATTGAGCGCGCTCGAAAAAAGGGAAAAGAAGTTTTTGTTGCCACTAATCTTTTGGAAACTATGGTTCATAACCGAAGGCCGACTCGGGCAGAAGTGCAGGATGTGGTTAATACCATTGTAGATGGCGCGGCAGGGCTTGCTTTAGCATCGGAAACCGCTATTGGAGAATACCCAATTGAATGTATTAATATGTTGAATCGTTTCATTGGTCAAGTTCAGGAAAATGTGAATGTAAAAGAATTGCGCGCTAATGGCAATCTTTTAGTAAGCCAGTTGGAAGTTAAAGATTTCATTCTAAAATCTTTTTCCTTCTCCAATTTAGTCCAGCCCCACGGAGGAAAATTAGTTTATCGGATTATTCCTCTGCCGGCGCCGGAATATTTAGAAAAACTTCCTAAAATTAATCTTAATCAAAATCAACTAATGGATGTTGAGCAAATTGCTCTTGGCACTTTCAGCCCCTTGGAAGGATTTTTGGGGCGGGAAGATTTGGAAAGCGTATTAAATACCACCCGGCTTAAAAGCGGAGTTATTTGGCCGATTCCGATTGTTTTGGATGTTTCGCATAAAGACGCAGAGCCATTAAAAGTTGGCAGCGAGGTTGCATTAACAGATTCTGGCGGGCAGCCGTTTGCCATTCTTCATTTGGCAGAAAAATATGATTTTGATAAAAAAGAGCTGGCGGAAAAATTATACGGGACACTGGATGAAAAACATCCAGGAGTGAAAATAGCCATTTCGCTTCAGCCGGTTTTTTTGGCAGGAAAGATTGATTTTTTTAAACGTTTCGATAGAGAAAGTAAAAAATATGAATTATCGCCGAGGCAGACCAGGCAGATTTTCCGGGAAAGGGGCTGGTCTACGGTTGTTGGTTTCCATACCCGGAATGTTATCCATCGCGGGCATGAATTTATCCAGCTACGCGCTTTAGAACAGGAAGCCTGCGATGGATTGCTGGTGCATCCGGTTGTCGGAGCAAAAAAACCGGGAGATTTCCATACTAAATATATAATGCAGAGTTATCAGAAAATGATGGATAGTTTTTATCCAAAGAATAAGGTTATTTTGGCGGCTTTTAATACTTATTCCCGTTATGCCGGCCCTCGGGAAGCGATTTTCACCGCTCTTTGCCGGAAGAATTTCGGTTGCAGCCATTTTGTGGTTGGCCGGGATCATACCGGAGTCGGGAAATTTTACGATCCGCATGCTTCGCAAAAGATTTTTGATTCTTTCCCGGATATCGGAATAAAGATAGTGAAATTGCAGGCAATTTATTCCAAAACTAGAAATACTTATATTGCATCTCCAGAGGAAGCTATGGGTGACGAGATTATTGATATCAGCGGAACGCAAGCGCGGACCATGCTAGTGCGGTCTGAATTTCCACCTGCCTGGTATATGCGTCCGGAAATCGCTGAAGATATTATTCAGGCAGTTAAAAACGGAGAAGAAGTATTTGTAAAATAAATTATTTTTAATTGATTAAGATGAACAAGGAAAGAAAATTGAAAATTGGCAGCCGAGCGCCGCTAGTTAAAAATTTACTCTTGGTGGAGGGTCCGTCGCGAGCCGGAAAGTTTGTGTTAGCGAACGTTATAACTGGGTTTCGTGGCGTGGAACCGATTCAATATTACGATCTTTTGGAACATCTGCCATTTTTGGAAAAAATGGGGTTTATTGAGAAAAAAGCGGCTCAAGAGCTTATTCGCGCCACGATTGATACCCATAGTTTTGAAATGCTGCTTGGCCGGGGATTTAATTACCGGAAGGACGATCTATCCTCAATTTTCAACCATCCATCGTATAAGCAGTATTTAAAACGGGCGAAACAGTCAGACTGGGATGCCGCATGGAAAAAATTCCAAAAAGAAAAACCGTATAGTTTGTATGTGGCTCATGAATTGATGCCGAATATAGAAATTTATTTTGAAATGTTTCCGGATATAAAAGTTATCAGTTTGCAAAAAAGTCCGGTTGATTTAGTTAATGCCTGGTTGGAAAAACATATAGCAGGACGTTTTGGCACCGACCCCAGATTGATGAATATTTTATTGAATCATAAAAACGGGCCAACGCCATGGTTTGTAAACGGCTGGCAAGGAGAATATAACCAGCTTTCGGAAACTGATAGAACTATTAAAGCAGTTCTGCATATCCAGGATATGTACCAGAAAGCTTATAAGAAATTGCGTCCGGCGTGGAAGAAAAAAATACTAGTTCTTCGGTTTGAAGATGTGCTTTTTGACACTGTCAAAACGGTGAAAAAAATAGGCAAGTTTTTAAAACGTGACACTTTGCCGGGAATAAAGAAAATCTATAAGAATCTTATTCTTCCTCGACCCGCCCACCTTGCTTTTCGGGAGGAAATGATAAAGAAAATTAAAAAGACCGCTTCGTCGAAATATATAAATTTATTAATAGCAGCTGAAACGCGATATTGCTCTAAAAATTAAGAATATGCTATTATTGTTTTAACTTTTTATTTAGTAATGCAGTTTATATATACATGAGCACAGACCCTAATAAGATTAAAAAAGTGGAAGGCGAGACGATGGCAACATTCCGGACGGAAAATCCTTCGCAATATTTTTCACATAAAAGCGAAAAAGAATATAACGATTACGTTAAAAAATTTGAATTTGTTTATCGAGAACTCTTTAAGTTTCCTCCGCAAATGTTTCGTGGGGCGGAATTGATTGATTTTGGAGCCGGTACTGGAGAAAACACAGTTTATCTCGCCAATTGGGGCGCTAAATGCACGCTGGTAGAAATGAATCCGGACGCATATGCTATCTCAAAGGAAGTATTTAAAAAATATGCTAAGAACTTTAACAGCCAGACATTTATTTGTTCTTCAATTTTTGATTATAATCCGACCGATGACAAAAAATACGATATTGTCCGTTGCGGAGGCGTGCTTTCGCATACTGCGGCCAAGGAGCTGGCTTTCCAGAAAATTGCCGGTTTGGTTAAGCCGGGAGGTTTTCTTATTTTTGGTGATCCGAACAAAGCCGGCGGTTTCCAGAATATGCTTCAGCGTTTTGCGGTTTATCATTTTGCCAAAACGCCGGATGAAATGGCGGATGTTTCCGAATTTCTTTTCAAAGAGGATATTGATCGGAGCGTGAAATTTATTCCCCGCACCCGCCGCGCCATTATTTTTGACCGGTGGGTTATTCAATCACAAGACGACCCTTCGGTGGCGGAAGTGATGGGTTGGATGAATAAAGGTGGTTTGCGGCTATATTCCGCGTATCCTTCGTTCTCGCTTCCTTTATTGGGCGATTCCACGCATCATCAACCGAATTTTAACGCTGAATCTGCCTCGGTTGCCAATCATGCTGTGCTTGCCGAATTAGTTTGGATGCTCAAAACCGATGCAGACAGCGAGGCCTTTCCGAAATTGATGAAAAAATTAAACCAATTCGGAGACGCTTTTAGAGGACTTACTTCTTATACGGCTAATTTAAATAAAAATACCCAGCTTGATGCCGGTCGTTTTCAGGAATTGTCGCGCGAATTAGTTCAATCTGCGGATACGTTGGATGATTTTCTCCAGCCAGTTAGGGATAAATTGCTTATAATACTTAAAGAAGCCGATGAATTTGTCAGTTTGGTACAGAAATCAGATTTAAAGAGAGTCCGCGCGTTTATTGAAAAAACCGAAGTGCTTTTTAGGGGAATGCTTGGCCTCCGGCACGTGGATTTTATTGCTTATAAGCCAAAAGAAAATGAAAATTAATAGCCATAACGAGTGGGACAAATTAAGGGAAATTATTGTGGGCAGGGGAGATGGCCACGCTAATTTGGTTTTTCCGCATGGGCCGGTAACCGAAGAATTGCTCCATAAAGCGATGGCGCTTGCCAAAGAGGCCTTTCCGCAATGGCTGACTGATGAAATTAACGAGGACCTGGACGGGCTTTCCGATGTTCTGAAATCTTTTGGAGTCAAGGTGTATCGCCCAGATTTGTCTTCCAATAATAAATTTTTTGCCACTCCTTATTTTAGCGCGGTTGGCGACCATATTTATAATATGAGGGATTTGAATTTAGTCGTCGGCAATAAAGTGGTGGAATCGCCGTCGCAGGAACAGTACCGTTATTTTGAAACAATGGGCCTTTATCCGATCTGGTATGAATATATGAAAGAAGGATTTACTTGGATTTGCGGCCCGAAACCGAAAGTTCCGGGAGATCATATGATGATTTATACCGCAAATGGAAAAGACGGATATGATGACGGACAAAAATACATCAAGTTAAAAGAGGACGAGATTTTATTTGAAGCCGCTAATACAGTTCGTCTTGGACGGGATTTATTGTACTTAGTTTCTCGATCCGGCAATTATCTTGGCGCCAAATGGTTGCAAAGCGTTTTGGGCGATGAATATCGGGTTCACACCACGGATAAGATCTATCGCTCCAGCCATATTGATTCCACAGCGCTAGCTTTAGCCCCCGGAGTAATTCTTTTAAATGGCACGCGGGTCAATGAAAGTAATTGTCCGGAAATTTTAAAGAAATGGAAAAAAATATATTTTACCGATATCGTTGCGACGCCGGAGCGAACGTTGAAGTTTCACGAAGAAGTCAGGAAACCAGTTTATCAGAAGCTTTTAGAAATGGGCGTCAATTCCGGCATAGATTCGGTCAGTTCTCCTTGGATAGGAATGAATGTGCTCTCGATTGATCCGAAAACGGTGGTAGTTGATAAAATCCAAGTTCCGCTGATCAAGCTTTTTGAGAAAAACGGATTTACCGCTATCCCGATCAGTTTCCGGCACTCTTATTACATGGGCGGCATCCATTGCAGCACTTTAGATACAGTTCGGGACAGCAGGTTAGAGAGTTACACCGACTAAAATTATTCTAATTGACCTAATTATTCTAATGAACCTAATGAATGTCTAATTTCTAATGACTAAAAATTTAGACATTAGTCATTGGGATTTGATTAGAATAATTAGACTAATTTTTTATGTATTACAATAAACTTCCGCACGGAATAATGTTTCATCATTTTCATAATGAAAAATATATTCCTAGCCGGGGATCTATTTCCGGTGATGACCTTAAAAAACTTTTGGAATATATTGGAATTGAAAGATTCCTTTCCCCTGATGCTTGGCTGGAAAAACTGGCAAAAAAAGAACTGAAAAATGCAGATATTTGCCTGACTTTTGATGATGGTTTATTATCCCAGACAGAGGTTGCTTTGCCGGTTTTGGAACATTTCAAATTAAAAGCGTTTTGGTTTGTTTATTCCAGTGTTTTTGAGGGTAAGTTGGAGAATATGGAAATTTACCGGCTTTTTCGGACAAGATATTTTAAAAAACTGGACGATTTTTACGAATTGATATTTAAGAAAGTTTTCGAAGCGGGATTTTTAGAAAAAGCCTATCCAGCGAAAGAAAAAGAAGTGGTCGGAAAATTATTAGATTCCTTTCCGATGTATTCTTTGAATGATGCCAGATTTATTTATATCCGGAATAACGTATTGGGAAAAGAAAATTATGAAAAATTCATGGATTCCTTGCTGGAAGAATTCGGGGTGGATAAATTTGAATTGGCGAAGCATTTATGGATGTCTGATAATGATTTGCATTATTTGAATGATAACGGCCATGCAATCGGATTGCATTCCTATTCCCACCCTACTTTGATGGCTGAATTGTCTTATCGGCAGCAATTGAAAGAATACCAAGAGAATTTTCGTCATTTAAAAAAAGTTTTAGGCGAAGATCCGATTTCCGCTTCCCATCCGTGCGATTCTTATAACAGCGATACCTTAAAGGTTTTGAGAGAGCTGGGAATTCGATTGGGATTCCGGGCGAATATGTTTCCCAAACAGCCGGGCGGTCGCCTCAATGATAGTAATCTGGAGATTGCAAGGGAAGATCATTCGAATATCATGGCGACTTTGAAGGGCAAAAAATAGTTCTATATTAGATGAAAAATATTCGCATTATGCCCCGTTTGGATATTAAGGGTCCGAATGTGGTAAAGCCGGTGCATACTGAAGCTTTGCATGTTGTTGGAGATCCAAAAGAATTGGCTCAGCGGTATTATCAGCAGGGGGCGGATGAAATTATTTATATGGATATTGTTGCCAGCCTTTATGGCCGGAATTTGGATTTTGATTTACTGCGTTCGGTTACGGAAAATATTTTTGTTCCGGTAACCGTCGGCGGCGGCATCCGCACTATTCATGACATTAATAATGCCCTGCGCGCCGGCGCGGATAAGGTGGCGATTAACACTTACGCGATTCACCGACCGGAGTTTATTTCCGAAGCGGCAAAAGAATTTGGCTCCCAATGCATTGTTTTATCTATTGAAGCTAAAAAACAAAGCGACGGCTTTTGGGAGGCTTATACTGATGGCGGCAGGGAGTCCTCCGGCTTGGATGCGATTGAATGGGCGAAACGCGGATTGGAATTGGGAGCCGGAGAATTAATGATCACCTCCATTGATCAGGATGGGACCGGTCGAGGTTATGACCTGGATTTGATTAAGAAAATTACCAGCTTCGTTTCTGTACCAGTTATTGTTTATGGAGGCGCCGGGAATCAAGAATCTTTTTTAAAAGTTATCAATGATGGCGGGGCAGATGCGGTAGCTGCGGCTTCAGTATTTCATTATCGTAATTTATCCATTCCTGGCGTTAAAAAATTTTTAAAAATTAACGGCATTAATGTTCGAACATGAATAAAACAAAAATAACCATTGTGGATTACGGAGTCGGCAATTTATCCAGCTTAAAAAAGGCCTTTAAATTTTTTGGCATGGAAGCGGATATTTCAGAAGATCCGCAATCAGTTGAGCGGGCCGATGCTGTTGTTCTTCCAGGAGTCGGATCTTATGAAGCGGGCATGCGGGGCTTAAAAGTCAGGGGATTGGTTGATGCTGTCAGGGGGGCGGCAGAAAAAAATAGGCCGATGCTGGGAATTTGCCTCGGCGCTCAGTTGTTATTAAGCCAAGGATTAGAATTCGGAGTTTTTAATGGACTGGATATTATTTCTGGAAAAGTTGTGCGTTTTCCAGATTTGGAGAATAATGAAAAAATACCGCAAATCGGGTGGAATGGAGTTTGTCCGCTTAAAGACCAAACTTGGCAAAAAACCATTTTTGATTCTCTGTCGGAAAATTTTAACGCCTATTTTGTACATTCATATATTTTTAATCTTGATAATAAAGAAGATATGCTGGGATTAACTAAATATGGCGGTTATGAATTTTGTTCAGCTTTTAAGAAGGGAAATATTTATGGTTGCCAATTTCATCCGGAAAAAAGCGGCCCAGCCGGATTAAAAATTATTAAAAATTTTATTGATTTAATATGAAAGCTAAATACGGATTGCCGGACGGGATAAAGTTTTGCAAGCGGTGCGTCATGCCCAATACACGCCCATCTTCTTCAAATGAATATCAGCATACCATTGCCCGCCAGCACAATTTTCTAAAATTTGATCAGGAGGACGTTTGTTCGGCCTGCCGGTTTTGCGAGGCCAAGGACAAAATTATCAATTGGGAAGAGCGGGAAAAAGAATTAGTGAAGCTCCTGGATAAATACCGGAGCAGTGACGGTTCCTACGACGTTTTAGTGCCGGGCAGCGGCGGCAAGGACAGCGTTTACGCTTCTTACCTTTTAAAATACAAATACGGCATGCATCCATTGACCGTGACGTGGTCCCCGCATTTGTATACCGATATTGGCTGGAAAAATTTTCAGAGCTGGCTTCATCGCGGCGGCTTTGATAATTATTTATTTACCCCTAACGGGAAAATCCACCGATTAATTACTAGAAATGCTTTTATAAATTTACTGCATCCTTTCCAGCCGTTTATTTTCGGTCAGAAAACTTTCGCGGTAAAAATGGCGGCGCATTTTAACATTCCACTAGTATTTTACGGAGAAAATCCCGGCGAATACGGCGCCAATATTTCCATTAATCAAAATAAATTTGATTCAGACCCCCAGTCCAAGGAAGCTAAAGTCGGCGGATCTTCCGGCCATCAGGTTAATTTTATTGATAAAAATTTGAAGCCCAATGAGATTTTCTTGGGCGGGAAATCAGTATCGGATTATCTTAAGGAAGGGGTTTCTTACGGCGACCTTAGCCCGTTCTTGCCGCTGAATTCCGATTTAGTTAAAAATAAAAATATTGAATTCCATTTTTTGGGATTTTATATTAAGTGGGTTCCTCAGGAATGTTATTATTTTGCAGTCAAACATACCGGTTTTGAAGCCAACCCGGTCAGAACCGAAGGAACTTATTCCAAATACAACAGCATTGATGATAAAACTGACGGTTATTTTTACTACACGACTTACATTAAATTCGGTTACGGCCGAGCAACTCAGGATGCCGCTCAGGAAATTCGGAATCACCATATCACCCGAGATGAAGGCGTGGCGCTGGTTAAGCGATTTGACGGAGAGTTGCCGAAAAAATATTTGCCGGAATTCCTGGACTACATCAGCTTATCCGAAAAGGAATTTTTAGAAATCATCGATTCATTTCGAGACGATCATATCTGGAAAAAGGTTAATGGTGAATGGAAATTGCGGCATACGGTTTGGGGCGGCGGAACCGATGATTAAATAAACCATTATTATATATATGAAATCTAAAAAAGTTTTAGTAGTTATCCCGGCTCGGGGTGGTTCTAAGCGGATTCCTAATAAAAATATTCGGAATTTTTTAGGTAAGCCGCTCATTGCTTATACAATTAAGCAGGCATTAAAAGTCCCATTTGTGGATCGGGTGATTGTGGATACTGATTCCCCTAAAATTGCCGCTTTTGCCAAAAAATATGGGGCTGAAGCGCCATGGTTGCGTCCCGCGCATTTGGCCGCTGACAAGTCTAAGGTTATAGACGCCTTAACATATCTTCTTCAGCGTTTAAATAAAGAAGAGGGCTATCAGCCGGACTACTTGTTGTTATTACAAACTACTTCGCCGCTTAGGGAGTTAAAAGATATCCAAGCTTGCTGGAAATTGATGCAGAATTCTGATGCCACTACGGTTTTGACTGTTTCTACCACTCATCCGCAACTTTACTATTTAGATAAAGATAAAAACTTATCTTTAGCTAATAGAATTGTAGTTAATCATAGCAATACCCAGGCTTGGCCGCCGGCTTACCTTTTAAACGGCTGTTTTGTTTATATAGTGAAGGTGTCAGCGCTTTTGAAAGAGCAGGCAGTTCTTACCAAAAATACTAAAGCAGTTATCTGCGATAAATGGCGGTCGGTGGATTTGGATAATCCGGAGGACTGGGCACTGGCAGAATTGCTGTATAAAAATAGAAAAGCGATTGCTAAAAGAATTAAAAATATATGAATAAAAATAGCCACTTAAGATTTTTTATAGTTGGTTTGGGTTCTATGGGCAAGCGGCGAATTCGCAATCTTTATGCTAATAGCGAAAAGGATATTGTTGGTTTTGATATCCGTCCAGACAGAAACAAAGAAGCGCAGGAAAAGTATGGCATAAAAGTGGTTGAAAATTTTAAGGATGTGTTGCCGGAGAATTTTGATGTTTTGATTATTTCTACCCCCCCTGAGGCGCATGGTGATTATATCCGTTTTGCCATTAAGCACAAAAAACATTTTTTTGTGGAACATCCGGTTTTTGACGACGGCTATCAGGATATTTTTGCCGAAAAGCGGCGGAAAGATTCTATGATCGTCATGGCTCCTTCCTGCACCATGCTTTTTTATCAGCCGGTCAAAATGATAAAAAAGATTTTAGATGATGGGAAAATCGGAAAAATCTTGGCGTTTCAATATCATATGGGGCAATATTTGCCGGATTGGCATCCGTGGGAGGATTATCGGGATGTGTATTTCTCTAAAAAAGAAACCAGCGCCTGCCGGGAAATGTTGCCGTTTGAGCTTATTTGGCTTAATTCAGTGATGGATTCCCGGGTGGCGGAAATAGCTGGAACAATCACTAAAGTTTCTAATTTGGACATGGATGCGGATGACATTGCGTTAGCAAATGTAAAATATGAAAACGGGATTTTCGGAAATATTATTATTGATGTTATTTCTCGGAAACCGTTTAGGACTTTGCGGGTTTTGGGTTCTGACGGTATTTTGGATTGGGAGAAATTCAGCCATAGCATTGTCGTTTATGATGCCAAAACCAAGCAATCCGAAACAACCACTATTCCTCAAGGGCATCTGGAGCCGGGCTATGTGAATCCGGAAGAGCAGTACATTGAGGAAATAAAAGCATTTCTGGATACGATTGCCGGGAAGGGGAAGTATCCGCATTCTTTTGAAGAAAATTTGCATAATTTGAAAACTTTGTATGCCCTTGAAAAGGCGTATAAATCCAAAACATATCAATCAGTATGAAAGTGGTTCGTAAAGAAGAAATAAACAAATTTTTAGAGCGAGAGCCGGTTGTCGGAAAAAAGATGCTGGAGCCGCTGCGAACTTTAGTTTTGGCGAAAGAATTGCCATTTGGAATCGTGGAGGATTTTGAGGTTAAAGAAAGCGAAGCGGAAGTTCATAAGCATGAAGGTGATTTATGGCTTTGCCTTGAAGGGGAGGTGGAATTTACTTGCGGTGGCGAGTTGGTGGAATCATGGATTAGAGATGGCTCTAACGGCAATGAGCTTGGCGGAAAAGATATTAAAAATGGCCAAAAAGTGGTTTTAAAGTCGGGCGATTGGCTTTGGATTCCGCCAGGCGAACCTCACCTTCATCGCGCGAAATTAGCGCGAATGGTTGTTGTGAAAGTTCCGAATTGGTCTTAATCCCAATTCGAGTTTGTATAGTAATTTAAGCGAGCTACCCATCTGTCGTGCGGCAATTTCGGAGGCGCTAAAAGCACGGTTCGAGCACATAAAATTTATGTGCTCGGTTTTAGCGCTGAGACATAGGAGCTGTTTCGCGCTGGCGGGACAGACTCCGGTGCCGGTAGGCAGATAGGTAGTGAGCGACGGAGTTGACAGCTGATTTTTTTGTGTGTATACTTTTATCAATCTTTGATAATTGAATCTGGGAGGGATGAATGCCCTGGCAAGTACCGGCTGTTCTGACGATTTTGATTGCTTACATATTCCAGTCATTTTTAATTAAAAAAGTTGCTAATGCGCCCGGAAGAGCGAGAAATCTGGTTCTTCAGTATTTTTTTGCCGCTACTTTAATTTGGCTTTTCGTTATTATATCAGATCTTTTAGGATTGATTAAATTTGGCATTGATACAAGGATGCTGATGGTTACCGGGATTTGTTTGATCAATGCATTTGCCTGTTACGCCCATTGGCGGGCGACGGCGATTAATATGGCTGTTACTTCGGTTTCCACTTGGGCCGACGATTTAACCAAAATGTTTCTTGGCTATCTGTTTTTGCACGAAGGCCAGTATTTAAATCCAACATTGGGGCTTGGCATCTTGTTTGTTTTCGGATCAGTATTGATTTTTGCTCTTGCTAAAAATTCTCTTCAGGGAATTAGCAGTCAAAATCTCGGGAGAATTTATTTATGGATTGGTTCTTACAGCCTTATCTGGGGAGGATTGGGCTTCTTGATGCGTTATTTGGCTCTTGGCGGAATGTTATGGTGGCAATTTCTGATTTCCTGGTATTTAGGGTCATTTATCGGGTCTTGCATACTATTTCTTTTTTCCGATGATGTGGAACGAGGCGTTAATGTCCCACTGAAAGAGTCTGTTCGGGGTCCGTTAATGTTATCTTTTTGTATTGTTGCATCTTTGGGAACTTCTTATTGGACCAATTCTTTGGCGCCGATAGTTGTTACCACCCCGGTTTTCCAGGTTTCGGAAATGATATTCCCGACTCTGATTGGATTATATATCTATAATGAAAAAAAGAATTTTAACTGGCTTGGCTGGGTGGCAATGGGTTTAGGATTAGTCGGTGGTTTGATAATTGCTTTTAGTTTCTGACTCCGTCCTGTAATGGGGCGGATTTTTTATATACTGAAATAGTTTATTAAAATTACAGCTTTTGGGTTGTGGAGTGGGCATATCCAAGTGCTACGCTATGGCGTAGCACTTGGATATGCGAAGCTTGGAATATAAAGAAACCACGGCTGTAAGGCCGAGAAGTTTTATTTATCAGCGGGCTAATAAGAATAATCCGAAAACCAGTGCCGAGCCAATAAGTAATTTGTGGACTAGATGTTTTTCTTGAAAATAGCTGTGGCCGGAAATGATTCCAGCTAAAAGGGATGCGGTTCTTTCTGCCGCCATGGCAATGCCGGGATTCCCGAAAGAAATCGCAAAGGCGCCAAAGATAGAAGCGATGCCGCTTATAAATCCTTGTCCGAAAAATATCCTCTGTTTTAAAAAGACCAGCGGATTTTCTTTCGCCTTCCACTGGGCCATAAAAAATAAATAAATCAGCAAAATAGCGATAATCAGCATTTCTTCCGCCTCCACTGAATTAAAATGGGTGATGTTGTATTTAAAGAGAGAAATGGTGGCTACGGCATTGACAGCGGTAAAAATCGGATACCCGACGTCTTTTAAATTAAAAATTTTAAAAAGAAAAATAGATCCGAAAACTAGGAAAATTAAACTGATTCCAAACCATTGGATTGGGCTGACGGTAAACCCAATCAGGAAGTCCACGATTAAAAGGAGCGGAATGGTGAGATTTCTGACTATCGCGTAAGTGCTGCGTTCTGTTTTTGTAATCGCTAACAGCATTGCATGGGTTTGGATGATTTCTAAAAATGCCCGGAGCGTAAAAGTGGGCAGAGAAGCCAGATTGAAGATAAAACTATTTCGCCAATAAGCAATAGCTGTAAAGATTAGCATTCCAAAAAGAAAATTAATGAATCCAGCCGAATACATGCTAATTTTTTTCTGGTCGGTTTGGAATTTGATAATTGACGTTGGAATTTCGCTGATAAAACTTCCTAATGAAGCAAAAAGTACGGTAAGCATAAGAAAAGTTGACTTTTTTGAGTTTATTGTTTAGTATACCTTTTAGTAATCGAAAAATCCAAAAGGAGATAGAAAATGCGGAAACTGCGGAAACTGCGGTTAGCGGTTGTTTCTAAAGATAACGGTGATACCAAGATGCTTTTGCCGATTGCGCGGGAAGCGCGCCAGCTTGGCCATAAAGTGATTATTTTAGCCGAAGGCGTCGGGGTTGACCATTATATCAAGCAAGGAGTAAAAACTTTTTTCCGAGACGTTTCAAATCCTGATCCGAAAACTGATTTTGATCTCGAGTTTTTGTTAAGCATGGCAAAGCCCGATGCAGTGCTCGTAGGTTTCCCTGGCCCGAACAATCTTTCTGGGAAAATCAGCGCGGTTGCGAATGATATGGGCATACCACTGATTGGCGTGGAAGATTATTGGGGAGGCGTAAAAAGATATTTGGAATTCAAATATTCTTTGCTGCTTACCATTGATGATTACGCGGCGGAGATAGCTAGGAATGCACTGGGACCAAAAGTTCCGATTTCGGTGATTGGGAATCATGCAGTTTCCGGTTTAGATTATCGTTCTCCAGAAGCTGTGCTGGCGGGTATGGAAGAATTGAAAAAAAGATTTAACCAAGTTTTTGTTTTTGGCGGCGGGGGAGGCAAGCACACTACCGAAGAATTGAAATTATTGGTGCCCTCGCTTCAAAAAACTCCTGGCAATTGGTGCCTGGTTCCGCGTTATCACCCGAATCTTAAAAAGAAATTAGCTGAAGAAATAGGAGACCAGCGCACTTTTCAGGAAGTCTGGGATGAACTTTTGCTTCCGCTTGGCGATCGGGTTGTCCGCCTGGATGCTGGGAATAGCGATGACATGGCAGTAGTTTCCGATGCGTATTTTTCCGGATTGGGATCGTCTATGAATACGGCGATTTATTCCGGGAAGCCGACTATTGCGGTGGTGACTGCCGCAACTATGGAAGCGATTCGCGATTCCAAACTTGATGCGGTTCCGGCAGTGGAGCTTGGCGGAGCCAAAACTCTTACGGAAGTCCAAGATTTGCAGCCGCTTCTTGTTCCTCCAAATGATGAAGTCCGGAAGAAATTCAAGCCGCTGGATGCGAATCTGGCAGTCAGGAAAATAGAGAAATTGTTATTTTAATTATAATTTCCCCTTCAAAATTGAAGGGGATTTTTGTTGAAACAATCACCTAATTTTATTGGTTTTAAATTGAATGAAATCAATTTTTATAGGAAAGAAAAAAGTTAATTACGGCTTAAGGCCGTTTATAGTTGCGGAAGCCGGGGTGAATCATAACGCGCGGCTGGATTTGGCACTTCAGCTGATTGACGCGGCGGCTTATGCCGGCGCGGATGCAGTAAAGTTCCAGACCTTCCGGCCGAATCAGGTAGTGACTGCTGCCGGCGAGATGGCGGATTATCAAAAGCGGAATTTAGGAAAATCTGAAAGCCAGCTCGCAATGGTGAAGAAATTAGAATTGGCGGAAAAACATTGGCCAAAACTGGTTGAGCGCGCTAAAGAGCGGGGAATTATTTTTTTCTCAACGCCTCACGGGCACATTGATTCGGCCGATTATCTTCAGCAAAAATTGAAAGTGCCGGCGTTTAAATTTGGTTCCGGCGATTTAACTAATATTCCTTTGTTGGAGCATGTTGCGAAATTTAAAAAGCCGATGATTCTTGGCACTGGCATGGCTGATTTAGAGGAAGTGAAAGAGGCAGTGGAGGCGATTAAAAAAGCCGGCAACAGTCAGATTGTGGTTTTGCATTGCACGACTGATTATCCGCTTGCTCCAGAAAATGTGAATCTTCGCGCCATGCAAACCATGATGAGAGAACTGGGGGTTTTAGTCGGTTATTCCGACCATACGCTTGGGCCGCAAACTGCTGTGATGGCAACTGCTATGGGTGCCTGCATGATAGAAAAACATCTTACGTTGGATAATAATCTGCCCGGTCCGGACCATGTGGCTTCCATGGAACCGATGGAATTTAAAGAAATGGTTAAACAAATTGAAAAAGCGGCGGCTATTTTAGGCAGTTCGCAGAAGAAATTATTGAAATGCGAGAAGCAATATGTTTCGGTTGCGAGGAAAAGTCTGGTAACCGCAAATAAAGTTAAAAAAGGAGAAAAATTCACTTTGAAGAATTTAACTGTCAAGCGTCCGGGCAACGGTCTGCTTCCGAAACGGCTGAAGGAAGTGGTAGGCAAGCGGGCAACTAAAGCGATTCCAAAAGATACTGTATTGACCGAAGAAATGATAGGGTAAAAATAAAAACAGCATCTTTTAAGATGCCGTTTTTGAATTTGAAAATTCAATGGCTATAGCAGTTGCTTCAGTATGGGTGATATAAGTCTTTTTTTCATTTTCTCTTTCCCATTTTCTTTTTGCAAAAAGAATATTTTGAAGGCCGCCATTCCTATAAGTTTCCAGAAGATATTTTTTCATTGATTCATCACTTTCAAATTTTTTGCGGTCAATTAATCCGTCAGTAAAAAGCAGCAGCAATTTCAATGAAGATTTCGGCAGCTGGGTGTAAAACCAGGATTTTTCTAAATCCGGCTGGCCATTCAAAAGTCCGAAACCACCTGGTGATTTAGGATTATTAATATTTTTCTTTCTCTGCTTAATCAAGACAGGAAGATACTTATCCCAGGCGGCAGCGCGCGCTGCTGAAAGATCGCCTCCATTTTCTTTCAAAGATTTTTCCTGGAATTGTCGGAAGAGGTTGTCTCCCCGTTGATCATGATTTAAGACTTGGTCTTTGGTTAAACTGGTTGTGCCATCAGCATTAACCCAAAAAGCATAGCTGTCGCCGGCTTGCATAATTTCAACAGTTTCGCCGGATAATCTGGCTGCTGCAAAAGTTGCTCCGGCAAGATTAGCGCTATCCTTAAGAGACATTCGCATTTCTGTTAGTTGGAGCTTGGCAATGCTTTGGTTAGTAATCATTAATAATTTTTTAAGGTCAGCATTGGCATCGGATGAATAATGTTGCAAGCTTTCACTGGCGGTTTTTACTAAAAGTGCGCCGCTGCTTAATTGTTTTTCACCATAGCGTTTTTTCGGGCTAGCTTTGCTGTATGGCGTGCTGACGCCGTCAAAAACAGCAAAAATCGGGGGAGAAATAACCAAGCCGTCTTCTTGATCTTCAGCAGTTCCGATTTCAGATACAAGCTCCAGTTTTTTATAGAGCATCCCACCTCCTATTTAATTATTAGTTGCTGGAAGTATTATAAGATATTTTGATTGATTTGGCAATAACTTTATAAATAATAATTCAGTTATATTTATATGTCTAAAAAGAAGAAAAAAATCGCCTATGTGTCCGGGACACGCGCGGATTACGGATTGATGACCTCAATTTTAAAAGCCATTGATAAAAGCCCTAAATTGGAACTGTCTTTGTATGCTACTGGAATTCATTTGATGCCGAAATTTGGCGAAACTGCAAAGGATGTGAAAGGGGAATTTTCTCAAACTAAGCGAATACCAGCAGTTTTTGAAAGTGATGACCGTTTAGGAATGGCCAAATTTTCCGGAGAATTTTTACAGAAATTAGTAAATGAATTTAATAAAAACCGCCCGGATTTTGTGCTTACTCTTGGAGACCGTCCGGAGATGCTCGCGGTAGCCGTTGCTTGCCTATATTTAGGTATTCCTACCGGACAGATTTCGGCCGGTGACCGCAGTTTTACCGTGGATGAATTGGCGCGCCATGCCATTACCAAATTATCCTATTTGCACTTCCCGGCAACCAAAGAAGCCGCTAATCGGGTTATTAAAATGGGTGAAGAAGCTTGGCGCGTGCATACGGTCGGAGCTCCGGGGTTGGATGTAATTTTAAATGAAAAACTGCCAAGCAGGAAAGAGGTGGAAAATTATTTGAATTTGAAACCGGGCGGAAAATTCATTTTGTTGACCCAGCATCCGGTCAGCGAAGAATGGAGGGAATCAGGAAAACAAATAAAAGAAACACTTGCCGCTCTTAAAAAATTTAAATTTCCGATAGTGGCGACTTATCCTCACGCTGATGCCGGCGGGTTAAAAATTATTAAAGTTTTAGAAAAAGAAAAAACCAACCCGCTTTTTAGAATATTCCCCAATGTTCCTTATAAAATGTTTTTAGCTTTACAAAGAGAAGCGGCGGTTTGGGTTGGGAATAGCAGTGGCGCAATTGTTGAGTCCTCTTCTTTTAAAACGCCGGTGGTAAATATCGGCATCCGTCAACTTGGGCGCCAGCATGGCGATAATGTGATTAATGTTGGTTATAATAGTAGAGAGATTGCGGTAGCAATTGAAAAATCTTTGCACAATAATAAATATTTAAAAAAACTATCCGCAATTAAAAATCCTTACGGCGATGGCAGAACAACAAAGAGAGTTATCCGCGTGTTGGAGCAATTAAAATTAAACGTCGCTTTGCTGAAAAAACAAATTACTTATTGATATTGGAAATTATTTATGAAAGGAGAAAATAAAAAAACGTTTAAAAAAAATTTTAACATTTTAATTTGTTCCGGCGGGAAGCGGGTCGACCTTATAAAAGAGTTTCGGCGCGCTTTGAACGGTCGGGGGCGGGTAGTGATTACGGATGCCAATGATTTGAATGCCGGCAGATTTTTTGCCGACGATTTCTTTAAAGCGCCCCGACTTAATGATAAGAATTATCTGTCTTTTATTAAGAAAATTATTAAAGAAAATCAGATTAAAATTCTATTTTCGGTTATTGACCCGGAACTTCTTTTTTTAGTCAAATATAAAAAAGAACTTGAAGGGCTCGGGGCAAAAGTTTTAATCAGCTCTCTTTCTTCTGTAGAAACTACTAATGATAAGCGGAAAACTGCCAAATTTTTCCAAAAGATTAAAATTCTTACTCCTAAAATTTTTAAATTTAATGAAGTTAAAAAATACCCGGTTTTTATCAAGCCGTATGACGGCAACGGCAGTAAGTTTGCTTATTGCGCCAATAATTTTCAAGAATTGGATACTTTCAGCAGAATCGTTCCTAATCCAATTATTACGGAATTTATTCCGGGGCAAGAGTATACCATTGACTGCCTTTCTGATTTTTCCGGGGAAATTATTAATGTGGTTCCTCGTAAAAGATTAGAAGTGAATAATGGCATTGCCGTAAAATCGGTAGTGGATTTGAATCCGGCAATTATTAGCGACGCCAAGAAAATACTTAAAGCGCTAAAGGTGGAGGGACCAGCTACAATTCAATTAATAAAATCGCCGGCCGGCAAGAGGTATTTTACTGAGGTGAATCTTAGGTTCGGCGGCGGCGTCATGCTGGGAATAAAAAGCGGAGGCAATTTCCCCGGGAAAATTATTAATATGCTGGGCGGTAAACAACTCAAATTTTCCAATAATTCAGTTAAGGACAGTTATTCTATGGTCGCTTATTTAGACCATCAATTTTATTATGAAAAAAATTAAAGCGATAGTTTTTGATTTGGATGACACGCTTTTTTTAGAAAATTTATTTCGAAGGAGCGGATTTAATTTTATTGCAAAAAAGTTAAATAGAGCGGGGATTTCCGTAACGTCTAAAAAAATTTTTCAAATGTCCAAGCAATATCCCAAAACTTTGTTTAACGAAATCGTTTTTCGTTATCACCTTTCTTATTCACCAGAAGATCTTCTCGGTTGGTATCGGAATCATCCGCCGAAAATTCGCGCCTATCCGGGAGTGAAACTATTGTTAAAAAGATTGAAAAGGGAATATAAGTTGGGGCTTCTGACTGATTACTTCCATCAAACTCAAGTTAACAAAGTTAAGGCGTTAGGCATTGGAAAATTTTTTGATTCTATCGTGTACACGGATAATATTAGGGCCCCGAAACCGGCAACTTTGGGATTTAGAATTTTAAAAGAAAAATTTGGCTGTCAGAATGGCCAGATTATCTATATAGGCGATAATGAAGAAAAAGATTTTGTGGGCGCCAAGAAGGCCGGTTTTATTACCGTCAAATTTAAAAACCAAAAAGGATTTTTTTATGGTCGTAAAGGAAGATCTCCAATGCACAATCCCCACTTTGAAATTAAGGGGTTAAAAGATGTTTTTAAGATATTAGCGGAACTAAATTGCTGTATATAGGGTTGTAAAAATAAAAATACATGAATACCCAGCGCCAAATTCTTTTTGAAGACAATCACATTCATTCTCTTTATAGTGACGGTAAACATTCCATAGGGGAATTGTTGGAATATAATCATTTTCATGATCAATTGGATCTCACGATTTCAGATCACGTCAATAAGGAAACTGATTGGTTTCCAAAATATATTGAAGAAATCAAGCAGTATCGCAAGCAATATCCGCAGTTTGCGATTCGTATCGGTTGTGAAGTTAAAATTCTTGAAAATGGCACCTTGAACACGAGAAAGGATATTTTAGATGCCGCGGAAACGGTAATTGGAAGTGTACACCATTTTTTCAATATTAAGTCCCTAAATAAGGAAGAACTTCTGGAAAAAGAATACGAATTGACTAAAATGCTGGCTCGGAATCCGGATATTGATATTTTGGGTCACCCATTCAGTATGATTGAGCGTTTTTATAAGCAAGCCCCGCCGGTTGAGTATGTGGAAATGGTGTATCGGTTATGTAGGGAAAATGGCATTAAGTTTGAATTTAATCCTAAGCATGCATTAGGACCGGTTCGGGAATTGGTTGTGAAGGAAATCGCTAATGGGAATATTAATAATTTTTCGTTTGGCAGTGATGTGCATGAGCGTTGTAATGAAATCGGCGATGCGGCATTAGCATTAGCTAAGCCAATTACGGTATTCGTCACCGGTGCCGGCGCCGGCGTTGGACAAAGTATTTTGAAGTCCCTCCAGCTTTCTAAGGTTAAAACGCGGGTTATTATCGGAGATATCAGTCCGCTTGCCACCGGTCTTTATCGGGCGCAGGTCGCGTATATTATTCCTCTTGCGGACGATCCGGCTTATTTGGCGGCGCTGGAAAAAATTTGCAAAGCAGAGCAGGTTGATATGCTTTTGATCGGTACGGATGTTGAATTGATTATTTTTGCCAGTAATAAAGAAGCTTTTGAGAAGACAACCGGCACTCGAGTGATTGTAAGTGATTCCGAAGCAGTGGCAATTGCAGATGATAAGTGGAAAACCGTTGGATTTTTAAAATCCCATGGTTTTCCCTATGTTTATTCAGCGCTTGCTGATAATGCGGATTCGTTTATTAAAAATGCCAAATGGCCTGTTATCGTTAAACCGCGGATTGCGGCGCGATCGGTCGGGTTTCAAATTATTCCGAATGAAGCAGAATTGCGGTCCGCGCTCCAAAAAGACCCCAACCTCATTATTCAGGAATATCTTTCCGAAGAAGACGAGGAATACACCTGTGGCGCCTTTTTTTATGAAGGAGCGTGTTATGGAGTGACGGTAATGAAGCGCTGGCTTCGGAATGGTGATACTTACAAAGCGATTGTGTGCCGGGAACCAGAGATGGAAAAGTTTATTAAAGCCGTCGGGACAGATTTGCGAATTATTGGCCCCTGCAATTTTCAGCTTCGTAAATCTGGCGGCGAATTCAAAATTTTTGAGATTAATTGCCGTTTTTCTGGTACGACCGGAGCGGCAAGCGCGCTCGGATTTAACGTCACAAACGCATTATTGCAGAAAATATTTTTTAATCGGCCGCTTCATCCGCTTGCGATTCGAGATGCATATATATTCCGATATTGGAACGAGGTTTTTGTGCCGCCAGAAGAAGTGGCTTTACTGGCCAAGCGAGGCAATCTGGAAGAATCACGCTCCGATACTAATTTATTTTAATTATGATAATTTCTACTAAAAAAACAAAGGTTTTGGAACTGCCAGTGCTCGGATTAGGCACTTATCGTATTGGCGGCGACCATGAGCGTGATTTGCATAATGATGACGATGGTCAGATACAAAGCATACGAAAAGCTCTTAATGCGGGGATTAAGCATATTGATACGGCAGAATCATACGCCGCAGGCCACGCTGAAATGCTTATCGGGAAGGCAATAGCTGACTTTGACCGTAAAGATCTTTTTATTACGACAAAAGTATCTCGGCGCCACCATCATTATAAAGATGTGTTAGAGTCAGCGCAGGCGAGTTTGGCGCGGCTTGGAATTCCGTACCTTGATTTATACCTTCTTCATGCTCCACACCCGGAAATTCCATTTAGAGAAACGTTTAAAGCCATGAATGAATTAGTGGAAAAAGGAACGGTACGTTTTATCGGAGTCAGTAATTTTACGGCTGTTCAACTGGAGCAAGCGAAGCAGTATAGTCAATATCCCATTACTTGTAATCAAATTCATTACAGTTTATCGGCGCGGGACTATGAACGAGATGGTACGCTGGAATACTGCCGCGCTAATGGAATATTAGTAGTCGCCTATCGAGCTATGGGTGATGAGGGGACGCCGGCAGTAGGATGGAGCCTTCTTGAAGAAATGGCGAAGAAATACAGGAAAACCGCAAAGCAAATTGCTTTGCGATGGGTGATTCAGCAGCCGAATGTGGTCGGGCTGGCTAAAATGATCCAGCCACAGCATCTTCAGGAAAATCTTGATGCGTTAACGTGGGAGCTTGCTTCCGAAGACATGGAACGGCTCACCGATGATTTTCCAATAGGAGTAACTATTAACCGTTAAAAAAACTTAATTTATGAAAAAATATCCGATTGCAAAACCATATATTAAAATTAAGAAAGAATGGAAACGGCTAACATTTTCAGGTGATTTAAGAAATACTTTAATGCCAACTAATAGTATTTATAAAAAAGATGTTAGTGGGGAGACGGTAATGGCTGGCGGCATAACTATGCCAGTTTTTGCTAAAGTAGGAGATACGCTGATGATTCCGGATTTTGCGAAAGAAGAAAAATATGTTTTGGAAGTTTTGCGTTCCGGAGTTTTAAGCATTGGTTCAAAAGTGGAAGCGTTTGAGAAAAAATTTGCTAATTTTGTCGGTACTAAATATGCTTGCGCGGTTTCAAGCGGCACAGCCGGACTGCATTTAGTGATGATTGGCGCTGGCATCGGGCCGGGCGATGAAGTGATTACCAGCCCGTTTTCTTTCGTGGCTTCCGCAAATTCTATTTTGTATATGGGAGCCAAGCCGGTTTTTGCTGACATTGATCCGGTTACTTATAATATGGACCCGGTGAAAATTGAAAAAAAAATCACTAAAAAGACCAAAGCGATTTTAGTTGTTCATATTTTCGGCCAAGCGGCGGACATGGTTCCGATTATGAAGCTGGCTAAAAAATATAATTTAAAAATTATTGAAGATGCCTGTGAAAGTTTAGGCGCAACTCATAAAGGAAAAAAAGTCGGCACTTTTGGCGAATCATCGGTCTTTGCTTTTTACCCCAATAAGCAAATAACTACCGGCGAAGGAGGCATGATTGTAACTAATGATAAAAAATTGGATAAATTATTTCGCAGTTTGCGGAATCAGGGACGATCGGAAAATATGCAATGGCTTGATCATGAGCGACTTGGCTATAATTACCGGATGGACGAATTGAGCGCGGCGGTCGGATTAGCGCAGATAGAAAATATTGATTTTTTGCTTCGTGAGCGCAAGAGGGTTGCGGAGTTTTATAATAAATTTTTATCTCCTTACCAAGATTTATTGCAGGTTCCCGAAATAGCGGATTTTAATACCCATACTTGGTTTGTTTATGTGGTGTTATTAAAAAATAAAAATCGGGATGAAATTATCAGGCAATTGGCAAATAAAGGAGTCGCCACCAAACCCTACCTGCCTTCCATCCACCTTTTTTCTTTTTATAAGGAACTTTTCGGCTATAAAGAGGGTGACTTCCCGGTTTCAGAAAATGTTAGTAATAGAGGATTAGCATTGCCGTTTTATATCGGTTTAAAAGAATCAGACATAAAATACATTTGTGAAAAATTAGTAAAAATTTTATCTAATGGTTAATAATATTTTTAAGGGAAAAGCTATTTTGGTAACTGGCGGGACCGGGTCTATCGGTTCGGAAATTGTGCGCCAACTTCTTAAATATGAGCCAAAAGTGGTCAGGGTGTTTGCCCGCCACGAAGACCGCCATCACCAAATGATGCAGGAATTCGGCCTTACTCCGGAAGCCAGCCCGCAACCGCTCCGTTTCATTATTGGAGACATTCGGGATAAAGACCGCTTGCGGATGGCAATGGAAGGCATTGACATAGTATTCCATGCAGCTGCTTTAAAACACGTGCCGATGGCAGAATACAATCCTTTTGAAGTGGTTAAGACCAATGTGGTTGGCACGCAAAATGTCATTGATTTGGCAAGAGATTTGGGGGTAGAAAAAGTTATTAATATTTCTACCGATAAAGCGGCGAATCCGGTCGGTATTCTCGGGGTTTCCAAATTGATGGGCGAGAAATTAATTCTTGCTTCGTATTATTATAAAGGCGACAAAAAGACTCAATTTTCATCTGTTCGTTTCGGAAATGTTTTGGGCAGCCGGGGCAGTATTTTGCCGGTATTAAAAAAACAAATCTTCGAAAGCGGCTTTGTGAAACTTACCGACCCGAAGATGACCAGATTTTTTATGACTATACCGCAGGCTGTGAATTTAGTTTTGAATGCGGCCCGCCTTAATCAGGGACAGGAAATTTTCGTTTTAAAAATGCCTTCGGTAAGAATTGGAGATTTGGCAAAAGCCGCCATCCAATATTACGCGCCTCTTGCGGGTAAAAAACCAAAAGAAATAAAGATTCAGCTTATCGGGAAAAGGGCGGGAGATAAAGATCATGAAAGTTTATTGGCGGACCATGAATTGGATATGGCAATGGAAACGGAGGGAATGTATATTTTAACCCCCAATCATAAAGTGGTTGGTTTAGAATATAAAAAGAATTACCCAAACGCTTCAAGGTTAAAAGAAAAAAACCGGCATTATTTATCTAATTATGCGCCCAAGCTGTCCAGTGCTGAACTGGCAATCCTTATAAAAGAAGTTGATTTGCATCAAGTGTAAGTAGATTAAATTTATGAGATTAGAAAAAAAAGTTGCAATTATAACTGGCGGAAGCAGCGGGCTTGGAAGGGGTATGGTTTCTTGTATGGCAAAAGAAGGGGCGACGGTAGTTATTGCTGATCTTAATAAAAAACAAGCGGAAGAAGTGATTAGATCAGAAGTGGAATCTCGGGGGGCAAGGGGATTGGCGCTGGAAGTAAATGTTACCGAAGAGTCAAAAATAAATGAGTTGGTGAAAAGAGTGATTAGTGAATTCGGGAAAATAGATATTTTGGTGAATAATGTTGGCATTTCTGGAAAACCGGGATTGCCGTTTACGCGGAATACTGAGGAGGATTGGGATTTAGTATGGGATGTTAATGTTAAGCCGATTTTTTATGCCGCCAAAGCGATTGCGCCGCATTTTCAGGAACGGAAAAGCGGGAGAATCATTAATTTGTCGTCAATTGCCGGCTATATGCCGGGACGAATGAAGCCGCCGTATAGCGTATCCAAAATGGCGGTAGCGAATTTCACTCAAATTCTTGCGCATGAATTCGCACCCTATGGCGTTACAGTGAATGCGATTGCCCCTGGATTAATCTGGACGCCGCTTTGGGAGCGACTAGCGGATCAGTTGCAGAAAACTTGGCCAGACCAGTATGCTAATATGAAGCCGCGGGAAATTTTTGAAAAACGGGTTTCAGAATTAGTTCCATTAAAGCGGGAGCAAACACCGGAAGATATTGGTTGGGCGGCGGTTTTTCTTGCTTCCGACGAGGCAAAAAATATTACCGGGCAGATTTTGTTTGTAGATGGCGGAGCGATAATGCGTTAAAAACCGATCTTGCAAGATTGGTTTTTCTTTTGAAAGTAACTAATCCCAGTAAAAATTAGTTATATTTTTTAGTTTCAAATCTATCTTTGAAGGAGATATGATGAACAAAAAAGAAAAAGAAATAGTAGCCTTAGTTACTAGAATGCGTGACCAATATGGGGTGACCGGTTTGAAAGCGGAATTTGAATCCGAAGGCACTCGTTTTGAAGAATTATTGCGATTGAAAGATATCACCTCGCGTTCTGGCGTGCATCTTACTCTTAAAATCGGCGGTCCGGAAGATGTTTGGGGGATTCAGCAGGCGCGCCGGATTGGCGTTTCCGGCATTGTTGCCCCGATGATTGAAAGCGCTTATGCGCTGAGTAAATTTATTGATGCCGTCAATAAACATGTGCCGGAAGACGAGCGAGAAGATGTTACTATTGCTTTTATGATTGAAACTGTTCAAGCCCATCAAGATTTTAATTCTATGCTGAAATTGGGATTAGCTTATGGTCTTAAACATATTACTATTGGACGCGTTGATCTTGCCGGCTCTCTCGGTCTTTCCAGAAAAGAAATTGATTCTCCGCGAATGGCGGAATTAGTAACTGTTATTTTCGGGGATGCGCGAAAGCATAGTTTTGGCACAACGCTTGGCGGAAGCATTGAAGCTGGTAGCCGTCCGCTGATTGAAAATTTGGTTGCCAATAATTTACTGGATCGTTTTGAAACCAGGAAAGTAGTATTTGATGCTAAGCGGGGATTGGAATCTTTTGATGAGGCAGTTAGGAGCGCGCATCAGCTGGAGCTTTTGTGGCTGGAAAATAAATCCCGTATGCATACTCATGCGGCTGAGGAAGATGCGTCTCGCATCACTATGCTTCGCAAGCGAGTACAGCAATGAATCTTAAAGAAAAACCAGTGATTTTGGTGGCAACGCGGGGTTTTTGGAATGAAAGAGAATTGGCAAACCAGGAAATTTTAAAAAATCAATTTGAGATGGTGCAATTTTCCGATATGAAAGTTTCAGCAGAAATTGCGCAAAGAACAGTTGCTCTGGTGGTTGGCGATGCGCTGGTTGACAGGAAATTTATGGATCTGTTCCCGAATCTTAAAACTATTGCGCGGAATGGAACCGGATATGACAATCTGGATCTTGCCGCCGCTCGTTCTAAAGGAATAACGATTACTCGGGTTTCGGGCCTTAACGCAAAACCAGTCAGCGAATTTGCATTAGGACTTATTTTGGCGCTTTCCCGTAATGTTCTTCCTATGCATGAGAATATGCTGAAGGGAGTTTGGCAAAAGAGGTGCGGGAAATCTTTGTCTGAAATGACTGTTGGGATTATCGGGCTCGGTTCGGTCGGGCTTTTGCTGGCTGAAAAGTTGCATGCGCTGGGTGTCGGGAAGCTTATTGGCTGGAACCGATCTCGGCGACCTCCGGTTCTGAACGCAGAGGATAAATACGGATTAAAATTGGCAGAACTTCCTGCGGTGATGTCCGTTAGCGATGCTGTAGTGGCATCAGTTTTACTTACTCCGGAAACTGTCAATTTAATCGATAAAAATCTGCTTTTATTGATGAAGCATGATTCATTTTTCGTGAATATTTCCCGTGGAGCAGTTGTTGACGAAGAAGCACTTTCGGAATTGGTAGTTGCGGGGAAAATTGGCGGAGTGGCGTTGGATGTTTTTTCCGCCGAGCCGCCGTTTGGCCAGCCCTTTATAAAAAAACTTATGGAATATGGGAAAAATGGCGGCAATGTTATTTTATCTCCCCATAGTGCCTTTTGGACTAAAAGCACGGAGCATGAAATTGTTTTGAAAGTTGCCCAGAATGTAGTGGATGTTTTGGAAGGAAAATTAGAAAATGCAGAAATTATATAGAATACCCGTTAAACTCGGGTATTTTTTATTACTATTTTTGGTTTTTTAGGGTTATATAAATATTATGAGCAGTACAAAAGATAATCTTAGTGAAAAAGAAGTTCTTAGTTATTTGGATTCTTTGAGTAATTGGGGGCGTTGGGGGAAAGAAGATGAACTGGGAACTGTTAATTTTATAAATCCGGAAAAAGTTAAAAAATCTTTATCTCTAGTGAAGGATGGAGTTTCTGTTTCTTGCAGCCGCCAAATTTCCAGTTCAATAAGGCCGGATATGAAAACTCAAGCCATTCGCTATATGGTTGACAGCGGCGAAGGGGGGCGGAAAGCTTTGGAATTTATTGGAATGGTTTTTCATGGAAACAGCATTACGCATATTGATAGTCCGGCGCATTATTTTTGGAAAGGAAAGATGTATAATAATCGGCCGGCGGATTTGGTTAGTTCGCGGGAAGGCGCGCAAGCCAATGATGTGGAAGTTTTGAGAAACGGTATTGCTACCAGAGGCGTGTTATTAGATGTTGCTGCAGCAAAAAATAAAAAATGGCTTGATGCCGGAGAAGAGATTGCAGTTTCGGATTTGGAAGCGGCGGAAAAATTAGCCGGAATCAAAGTTCAATCCGGAGACGTGCTTTTAGTGCGAACTGGAAATTATCAGCGGCTTTTAGAAACAAAAGAAGTATTGGAAATTTCAAAAGAACCAGGATTAAGCGTCGCTGTCACGCCATGGCTTCATAAACGAGAAATTTCTGTTGTTGGTTCTGACACAGCTAACAGCAATAACAGCAACCAATATCAAAATATCAGCAACCCATTTCATGTTATTTCATTGGTGAGCATGGGGCTTTGGATTTTAGATAATGCCAATCTTGAAGAATTAGCTAAAGTTTGCGAAGAAAAAAAACAATGGGAATTTTTGATTACCATCAATCCTTTGCGGCTTAAAAATGTAACTGGCTCGCCAGGTAACCCAGTGGCTATATTTTAAGTTGTATTATTAATGCATGTTTTAGCTTTAATCGGCGCTCGTTCCGGATCAAAAGGAGTGCCGAATAAAAATATAAAATTGCTTGGCGGAAAGCCGTTGCTGGCTTGGGTGATTGAAGCCGCGAAAAAATCAAAACACGTTAATCGGGTGGTTGTTTCCACTGATTCGGAAGAATACGCGAAAGTTGCGCGGGAATGGGGCGCGGAAACTCCATTTTTGCGTCCGGCGGAATTATCTGGAGATAAGTCCACAGATTTTGATTATGTGAATCACGCGGTAAATTGGCTTAGGGAAAATGAAAATTATCAGCCGGATTTAGTGGTGCGCGGTATGCCGACTGTGCCTTTTCAGCAAGCTAGTGATTTTGACGGCGCCGTGGAAGCGCTTTTAAATGACCCGGAGGCGGATTCTTCTATTGTAATGGCGCCGGCAAGCCAGCATCCAGGGAAAGCGTTAAAATTAATTCCAGATGGCAATGGCGGGGAATTAGTAGTTGGCTATATTAGTGGCGACCCGAAAGATGCGGCGCCACTTCTTAGGCAGGGATACGCAAAAGCTTATTTTCGCGCTAATTTAGTCGCTTTCCGGCCTCACATACTTTCCAAATTCAATTCCATTACCGGAGAACGGATTCGGCCTTATATTGTCCCTCAAGATCGGTCCGTGGATATTGATTCGCCAATTGATTTTGTAATTGCGGAAAAACTTATGGAAGAATTAAAATTCTAATTTGATGAGTAACTGGGTTTTGGTAAAAAAAGAAATTATAGAAGAAACTTTGAGAGCCGAGTCTAAACAGGGTAAGGGTTTGGTTGAACCATTAAAATCTTTGGCAGCAGAAAAAAATCTGCCATTTAAAATTTTAGAAGATAAAGAAGTGGTCAACGAAGCAGAGGTGCATCGGCATGAGGGTGATCTTTGGCAGTGTTTAGAGGGTGAAGTAACTTTTATTTGCGGCGGAGAATTAGTGGAGCCAAAAGCAAAGCAAAATCCAGACGGCACCTTGGATGAGCGGGAATGGAAAGGAAAAGCAATCCAGGATGGCACAGAAATGGTTTTGCGGCCGGGTGATTGGCTGTGGATACCGCCAGGAGTAGCGCATCAGCATAATTGTAAAGGAATTGCCAGAATGTTTATTATTAAAATTCCAAAAGTTTAAAACTTGATTTTTTAGCGGTATTTTTATACAGTATATTTAATCTTTGAAATAAGAATAGGAGGACTAAGAAATGCTAGAATTAATAGTTGGAACAGTGGTAGTTAGAAGCGAAGAAGTGAAAAAGTCACTTGAAAGCATTCCTGTTCAAGGGAAAAAGCTTCTCGAACCTTTAAAGTCTATTGCGACCCAACACGATTTGCCCTTTAACATTTTGGAAGACAAGGATGTTAGCGATAATCTTGCCGAGGTGCATGCAGTTGATGGAGATCTGTGGCTTTGTTTAGAGGGAGAGGCGGTTTTTACTCTCGGCGGAGAGTTGGTGGATCCCTACGAGGTAAAAAGGCGTGACGGAGTTTCTGATTCAAGGGAATTGAAAGCAAAGAAAATTCAGGGCGGCACTAATACGGTGCTTAAGTCAGGAGATTATCTTTGGATTCCTCCTGGCGTGCCTCATGTGCATAACGTACCAACTGGCGTTGCTCGTTTGGTGATTATTAAGATTCCTAAAGTGTAATAACATAAGGAAACTCCACGGACTAAAGTCCGTGGTTTTAGTAAGATATTTCGGTATATAAAAAATCGCGGTTTGTGAACCGCGATTTTAATTTTATTGAACATCACTAAAATCCCAGATATTCAATTTTTGTAGAAAGGCGAGCTGGCAGTCCGTCCATAGAAATCAGGATTACTCCTAAAATGATCAGTATGGCTGCCCAAAATCTTTTTTTAAATTCTTCTTCTTTCAATAATTGTCCGCCGAGAATTACGCTGGCAAGTATACTGATTCTTTTTAGCGTTCCAACATATGATACAAATGCTTTGTTAAAAACCGGTTGCATAAGGATCATTCTTGCCACAAAAATGGTTCCTATCAGGCCGGTATAAATCATTACTTGGCCGCCATAAAGGCAATTTCGGAAATTTTGTTTTTGCTCTTCATTAGCATCCGGATGCCAGTGATAAATTATTAAGTAGGTTAAGGAAAGTATCGCTGTCATGGTCATTTGGCCGAGCACCATGCCTTGGAGATTAATCCCCCGCCTGACAAAAAGGCCATCAAAGAGAAGCCCGATAGTTCCCATGGCCGCTGATCCTAGCGCCAAAGAAACAACAATGGATTTATTCATTTCCGCCCGCTGTTCTGGCGTTTGATCGTTTAAGCCGACTTTGGTTAAATTCCATAAAAGTCGCAATCTTTTAATTGGACCCAAATAATCGTACCAATATTCTGGCGCTTTTTCCCAGGTCAGTACATAAGAACCCAAGATCATTAAACCGATTCCAGCGCACCCTACTTTACTGGGATATTCTCCAAGAAGAAGCGCTAATCCGCTAATAAGACCAGGAGTCATTGCTTGGAGAGGTTGAGTTAGAGACACCTCGCCCTTATCCAGAGAAAGAGCCTTGATATTGAGAAATTGGATAATAGAATTAGCAGCGGTGCCGCAGAGGACTGCAAGCCAGTATTTTGGGAGTATCGGCGGCAAGGTAAGGCCCCACGCTAGAATATATACTAATCCAAATAGTAGGGTTGCGGACACAAAACTTAAGATAGCTACTTGGAGCGATGAAACCATTCCGCCCTTGATTTCAATGCCGAATGAACCAACGTGAATATTTCCTCCTTTTAGAATAAGTCGTTTGACTACTGCTTCAACCGCAATTAAGATTGCTCCTAAAGACATTGGCAGAATTACTGTCAGCCAGACGAGATTCATATCTTTTTCTCCTATTAAGATTTTAGAAAACTATAAAAAGTATATCAAAGTAATGAAATTTTGTCAAAACAAATTGTGAGATATTTAAGTTATATAAATTATGAAAATAACTAAAGTAGAAGCTCTGCATTGCGATGCCGGCTGGCGGCCATGGACTTTTGTAAAAATTTCCACTGATGAAGGTTTAGTTGGCTGGAGCGAATGCTCTGATTCTCATGGTTCGCCGCGCGGCCTTGAGGGAGTAATAAAAGATTTAAGTGCCTTACTAGTTGGGCAAGACCCGCGTTTAGTGGAAAAATTATATTGGCTGATGTATTCGCGGACTCGGCAGAGTCCGGGAAGCATTATCCAAAAAGCGATCGGCGGCATTGAAAACGCGCTTTTGGATATTAAGGCCAAAGCACTGGGCGTGCCGGTTTACGAACTTTTTGGCGGTCCGGTGCGCGATAAAATTCCTTTGTATTGGTCTCATTTTGCTACTTCCCGAGTTAGGGATGCGGCTGCCATCGGCAAGCCGCAAATGCAGTCGCTCAGCGAGTTAAAAGAGTTGATTAAAGAAGTAAGATCTTCTGGTTTTAAGGTTATCAAGCCAAAAGTAGCTTTTTTTGGCGACAAGCCGGAAATCTATATGGCGGGTTTTGCCAAAAGCGACGGCTGGCCGGAATTAAATATTGATAATTCTAAAATGAAAGCCATTGATGAGTGGGCTGGCGCTCTTCGCGATGCGGCTGGCGATGACATTGAAATTATCCTTGATCTTAATTTTAATTTTAAAACCGAGGGATATATTAAAATCGGCCGGATGTTGGAAAAATATAATCTGATGTGGTTGGAGCTGGATTCTTATGATCCGGAGGCGCTTCGGCTGATTCGGGACTCAGTAAAAATTCCAATTGCTTCTGGCGAGGATCTTTACGGCGCCAGGCAGTATCGCCCTTATCTGGAACGGCACGCCATGGATATTGTTATTTCTAATCCAACTTGGAATGGATTTCTCCGGACTAAAGAAATTGCGGCTATGGCAGAACTTCAGGAAATGAATTTCGCGCCGCATAACCATAATGGGCATTTGGCGACTTTTATCAGCGCCCAGCTTTGCGCGGTGATTCCTAATCTTCGCATTATGGAATTGGATGTGGAAGATGTGCCTTGGCGGGATGAAGTGGTTACTAATGTTCCAAAGATTGTTAATGGCCAGATGGAACTCCCGAAAGGGCCAGGCTGGGGAACCGAAGTAAATGAAAAAGCTTTGAAACAGCATCCATGGCCAAAATAATTCTCACTACCACTCCGTCGTTTTCTAATACCATTGCCCGTTCTCCGGATCTTGCGGAATTTTTAGATGAGCGTGGCTGGCGGGTTGTATTAGATGAGCGGCTTATTTCGCCGCTTTCTTTTAATGCCGGGGAGGTAGTAGCGATGGTGGCAGGAGCTTTGTTGCCGGTTGGCAGAAAAGAACTTTCCCAATTCCCGAATCTTAAAGTGGTAATGCCTTTTGGGGTTGGGCTGGAACATATTGATATTTCAGTGTTGGAAGAGCGGGGGATTCCATTAAAATTTTTTCCTGGTATTAATAAGCTTGCGGTCGCCGAATTGACGATCGGTTTTATTTTTACTTTGACTCGCAATATCGTGCCATTTGCTAACGATATGAGAGAGGGTAAATGGAAGCGCGCGATGGCAACTCAAGTTTCCGGGAAAACGCTTGGCATTGTTGGTTTAGGAAATATTGGGAAAGAAGTAGCGAAAATGGCGCGGCATTTAGGAATGCGGGTATTCGTAAATGACGTGGTATATGATGAAGAGTTTCTTAAGGGTATTGGCGCGGAAAAATCAGAACTGGAAATTTTGCTCCAAAAAAGTGATATAGTAACTTTTCACGTGCCGCTGACGGATATTACAAACCAAATGGTTAATGAGAAATCATTATCTTTATTAAAGCCCGGAGCTTTTTTAATCAATACTTCGCGCGGAGAAGTAATAGATGAAGAGGCATTGCTCGCGGCAGTTGAGTCGGGGAAGGTCGCGGGCATTGCTTTAGATGTATTTTCGGAAGAGCCGCCATTTAATAATGAAGTTCTTAAGCGCCTTATTTCGCATCCGAAAGTTATTGCCATGCCGCATATTGCTACTTTTACTCCGGAGACGCAATATGTAGTTGCCAAAAAAATTTGCGAGGAGTTGGTTAATTATGAATAATTTTTTAAATACTTTCAGGGATGGTAAAAAAATTATTGGCGAGGAATGGATGAAATGGGCTTTTGGCGAAGCAGTTTGTAAAACCGGAGCTAAATTGCTTCAGAAATCAGTTGGTCAGCTTAGTTCCACTTTTGGCCATATTTACGCTGCCACTTTAGTTATTGGCTTGTTTCAGGTTATTTATGCAGTCAGTCGGGGACTGTTTGATAAATCTTTAAGCAGTATTCTGGATGCCCCAAAACATATTCTTGGATCCATTTTTTACGGCGTTACTTTTTCGGTTGCCACCATTCTTACTTTTTTGGTTTTTGCCAATGGCGGCGATGTGGGGGTCAATACTTTAATTGTTACTTTATCTATAGTGCCGGGAGCCTTGATTGATTATTTATTTTTTGGCAATAGTTTAAATCTCCGGAAAATTTTAGGCATTACCGTAGCAATAATAGCGGGATATGTGGTTTTGGGCCTTCCATCTTTATCCGGGATTTCTAATTTGCCTCTATGGGTTAATTTGTCTTTTGCGGTGATGTTGATTTTGGCGGTTATTCAGGGCATTGCCAAATGGATTAAAGAATCTCATCCCTTAACCTTAAATTTTTGGGGAGGCCTCGCAACGGTTTTAGTTTCTTTACTGGGATTACGGTGGCTGGGGCAAACCGGTTTCTTATTTGATTTTTCCTTAGCGATGCAGAAATTTTGGCTGATTTCAGGAGGAGTCGGCTTATTTTTTATCGGCGCTTGGATTTTTAATCTTTTAAGTTATAAATATGGCGCTTTTATTGCTTTTAAAAATTTAATAACTAATAGCAGCTATCTTATTATGACTATGGTTTTGGGAGTTTTATTTTTTGGCGAACCGGCGACTTTATTCAAGCTAGGCGGAATCCTAGTTTATTTATTAGCTTTTGTGTTATTTGACGATAAATCTTGGGCAATGATAAGGTTTATTTTTCCTAAAAGAGCGATATTTTTTTCTAATCAAGAATTGGCAGAAAAATTAAAAAAAATTAAATTGCTGGCCTTGGATTTTGACGGCGTTTTAACCGATGGCTTTGTTTACATTGATCAGAATGGGAAAGAAACCGTGCGTTGCAGCCGGAAAGATGGCTTAGCAATTGAAATGCTGAAAAAGTTTAATATTAAACCCTATGTCATTTCTAAAACTGTTAATCCGGTGGTGGCTGCCCGCTGTAAAACCTGGAATATTGAATGTTCTCAGGGTGTCGGAGAGAGTGGCGGTAAGGCGGAAATTTTAAAGAGAATTACGGCAGAAAACGGATTTTCGCAAGAGGAAGTTGCTTATATGGGCGATGATTTAAATGATGAGGAGGCGTTTCGGGTGAGCGGGGTAGCCATTACAGTTGCGGACGGCCATTCTAAAATAAGGTCTAATGTCGATTATGTAACGAAAGCGCGGGGCGGCGAACATGCTGTCCGGGAAGTTGTGGAACTCGTTTTAATTGCTCAGGGGCATGATGTAAAATTTTGATTTGACCAGCCGGAGTTTATTTGATAGTATATTTTTAGTTCAGTGAACTTAATAGGAGGCAGCAAGGATGCCTGAAAAGCGGGTAGTGCTGGTTGGCGGGATGGCCGCGCCTTCTAAGGCATTTGGCATGGTAAAATTGCGGCTGGAAGCCGAGGGCTGGCAAGTGGATGCTTTTCTTGGCGGCGGCAAGCCGATTCCGGCAACTTTGGATGAAATGCTTGCGGCAGTGGAAAGAGCCAGTGTTATTTTGGTGGGTATGTCTGTTCCGGCAGAGCAATCTAAAGAAGAGTTGCTAGTTGCGCAAAGGGCAGTGGAACTTGGCAAACCGCTGGGTTTATATGCTGATACTTTTGGGGCCTGCAAGCGAACCCATTTTTCCCCTCTTCGGGACAAAGCTAATTTAGTTTTCGTTCTGAATGAAAATGAAAAGCATAACGCGGAAGGAGTATTTAAAAATTCCAAAGTGGTAGTTTCTGGCAATCATGAATGGGAAGACGCGTCATTTCCGAGATTTTCTCGAGAAGAGATGCGGGCGAAGCTTGGCATTGCTGATGATGAGAAGCTTCTTTTGTTGGCTGGTCATAAATCAGTTTCGATCACTGCTTTTCTTTTAATGAGCGTGGTGCATGCGGTTAATCAGCCACTTTTAAGAAATAGAAAATTGAAAGTGATTTTAGCGCCGCATCCTGGCGATGGTGTTTCGCCTAAAGTTTATGCCGAACCCGTGCTTTATACAGGTGTGCCGGTGATCATTGTTACTAAAGAAAAGACATATACAAGGAAAGAAGTGTCTGGTAAGGAACCAGAATTGGAAGAGCGCGATGGCGGTCTTTCCAGTTCTGACCTTCTGCCGGCTGCAGATCTTTTAGTGGAATCTGCTTCCACTTTTTGTCAGGCCGCAGCAATTCAAAGAATTCCGGTCGTAAGTGTTTTAAGTGAAGTTTCTAAGAGGCGGAATGTTCTTGTATTTGGCCAATGGGATTGGGAACCAGTACTTCAAGGAGTAGCAAAAGAAGTGTATAGCGATGTGAATAATCTTGATAGGGTAATATATGATTTATTAAATCCAGATGTGCTTTATTGTATTGGGCTCCGGCAAAAAAGACTTTATCCCGGTTTTAAAGAAAAAGGAGAATTTGCCAAAAGGATTGTTGATGCCATGAATGACATCCTGTTTATGAAGAAATAAAATTTGTTCAATATCCGCCAAGTCTGACTTGGCGGTTTTTATTTATTTTATATTTGTTTTCTGATATAATTATTTTAATAAAATTTTTATGAATAATCCTAATGAAATGAAATCGTCTTTTTCCAAGAGTTATATGGAAAAAGCTGAAAAGAAAATTCGCTTTACTCCGCTTTGGTTTAAGATAAAGTTGTCCCGTTATATTGGAAAATTCCGCCAATACCAAAGATTATTATCGCGTCGCCAGCCGCCGGTTCTTTCCGCCAAGCCGGAAATTACTTCTAATTTAGAAAAAGCCGCTGCTCATTACCGAACGCATGGCTGGGCTTATATCCAGAATATTTTATCAGAAGAATTCCTCAAAGAAGTTATTCAAAATTGGCCAAAGAAATTTTATTTTGATCCGCCCAATACACTGGCTAAAAGTTACGATGCCGGATTCCATTGGGGTTATGGCCGGCCGCTGGATTTTAAGCGCTTTGACCCGCATAATCAGAATCCAATAGTCACGAAATTTTTGAATTATTTGCGGTCGTTGGAGTTTTCCAAACGCGTCACTGATTTTGTCGGTATTAACAAAGAATTTGTCTGCTATTCTTTGACTATGAATCAGGCCTGTACGGGCACGCAGGTGGTTCCCCATAAAGATGGGATCCAGGATGATCCGCGGGCGCGGGCAGATATTAATATTGTATTTTTTGTAAATGGCGCTGGGGGGAAAAATTCCGGAAATTTATCCCTGTTTAAAGATCGTGAAGGGAACGAACCTATTGTTGAGCCGGATAATTTAAAAAATGCTTGCTTGATTTATGACACTATGGCGGATTTTTATCATGGGTTTAAGCCAGTGGCCAGAGGAAAATTCCGCTGGGCAATTATTTCTGAATTTACTGAAAAAAGTTTCGTGGAAAAATACTTAGAAAAAGCTTAATTTGATTAGTTTTTTTAGATAACTCATTGATAAGAGTAGGGGTTATATTAGTCATGGTAACTATTTTCCGGCAACTAATTGATTTTTTGCGTCTAATTCTCCGGGTTTTTAAGGGTTATAAGAAAAATATTGCCGCTATGGCAATTTTCGGTTTAATTGTCAGCGCTTTGGAGGGGGTAGGAATCAATTCCATTATCCCACTTTTTTCTTTTATAGATAATCAGCCGTCTGCTGCTTCTGATATCATTTCGCGCTCAATTCAAAAAATATTTTTTTACGCGCACATTCCTTACACAATTTTTTCTTTATCAGCTTTCATAGCAATTTTATTTATTGCAAAAGCGGCTGTTTATTTCAGCAATCAATATTTGGTGAGCCATACCACTGCTAATTATGAGAAAAATACCAGAATTGCCTTGCTCCGCGCCTTTCTTCAGAGTAATTGGCCTTATCTGGTGCGTCAGAAAATCGGAAATTTTGACCAGATTTTAATTACCGATTTAGGGCATGTTGCCGGCCTTCTTTCCCATATCAGTTTTTTTATTTTTATCCTTTTTAATTTTTTAGTTTACAGTTTTTTAGTTGCCAATATATCTTGGACAGTGGCTGGAATCGCCTTTTTATTCGGCACAACTTCTTTTTTATTTTTTAGGCCAATTTTTTTAAAGACCAGATTGGCGGTTGCTGATACGGCCAGGCAATCTAAGGAATTAGGCCATTATATAAATGAAAGCTTGATAGGCATGAAAACTATCAAATCCCTTTTCGCGGAACTGCCGGTTTTGAAAAATGGAATTGGCTATTTTGATGATTTGAGAAGATTAAAAATGAGGGCAGAAATATTAAAAAGCATCATTGATGCCTCGCTTCAGCCAATCGGGGTTTTATTTATCATCGGATCTTTTCTTTTTTTGCATAAAACTTCCTCAATTAATTTGGCTTCTTTTGCGGTCGTTGTCTATGCCATTAATAAAGTGTTTGTAAATATCCAAACCATCCAATCTGAAGCGCATCTTTTTAACATGCGTATTCCGTATCTTACTAGTGTTCTTCGTTATCAAGAAGAGACTCTTAAGCAAAGAGAGGCAGACAGAGGAAAACAATCTTTTATTTTTAAAGATCGGCTGGAATTTAAAAATATGGGTTTTTCTTATGATGGCGGCCAGCAGGTGTTTCAGGAACTTAATTTTAATATTTCTAACGGAGAGATGGTTGGTTTAATCGGCGCTTCGGGAGTCGGTAAAACCACTTTGGTAGATATTTTGCTTCGGCTTTTAAAACCGCAAAAAGGACAAATCTTTCTTGATAAGCAATTTATTGAAGATATCCGGCTTAGGGATTGGAGAAAAAAAGTCGGATATGTTTCCCAGGATATTTTTTTGGCAAACGACACTATTTTTAATAACATCCGTTTTTTTGATGAATTTATAAGCAAAGAACAAGTAATTCAGGCCGCTAAAATGTCCCATAGCTGGGATTTTATCCAGGATTTGCCGGAAAAATTTGATACTGTTGTTGGTGAACGGGGGCTGCGGCTTTCTGTTGGTCAGCGGCAGCGGATTGCCCTTGCTAGGGTCTTGGCGCGGAATCCGGAGATTCTAATTTTAGATGAAGCTACCAGCGCCTTAGATAACGAGTCAGAAGCGGCGATCCAAAGATCCATTGAAAGTTTAAGGGGCAAAGTAACGGTGATTGCCATTGCCCATCGTTTATCCACTATTTTGGATTTTGATAAAGTAATGGTTTTGAATGATGGCAAAATTGTTGAACAAGGAGCGCCAAGAGAATTGTTAAAAGACACCAATTCTCAATTTTATAAAATTTATACCTTAAAACAATGAGATTGTTTTTAGTTTGGACCGAAAAGGGGGCGGCCATGGGGCACCTTATATCGGAATTGCAAAAAAACGGACACGAGATCGTTTATTGGCTTGGTTATGATGGCGCTGATGAATTTAAGTCGCCCAAAACCATTTTCCATTCTTATCGGGATGCTATAGAGGTTAAGCCGGCGTCGGGCGTTGATGTTTCCACGTTTTTACCGCCGGAAAAAGATTTGCTTGAAAAACTCTATGAAGCGGAATCTTTAACTCTAACTATGCTGAACCTTTTCTTTTTTAAAGATAGCGTCAGCGAGCGCAAGCATCGTTATTATAAGATGGTTTGGTATTGGCTTGGAGTATTAAAAAAATATCAGCCAGATGCGTTAGTGCTTTCCTATATTCCCCATTATTCCTATGATTTTGTTTTGTATTCTCTTGCCAAGCTTTTGGGTATTAAAGTCCTTACTTTTGTGGATACCAGAATCCCAGGCCGATTACTGCCATTAAAAGATTTTTGGCAGGGGAGCGAACGGTTGAAAAGAGAATTGAGCAAGAACAGCAAAAAAAATTTCAGTTCCGGAGATTTGGCCGAAGACATCCGAAAATATTATTTGAAGATTACTGATAAAAATTTTAATGAGATGCCAGACAACCTTAAATTTTTAAAGAGCAAGCATTCGCTTTGGCATCGCCTGGTTTCTCAAGAAGTTTCCGACAGCATTAAAAATGGCACGATTTTCAGGAAAGCGACCGGTTATTTGTGGCGGATGTGGCGGAACGGCGAATATGGGCGTTTAGCCAAAAAATTAATTCTTCAGATTTCTTATTTGATCAGGGATAATGCCAAAAAAGAATACCGGCGCTGCGAGCAGCCTCCAAACTGGTCTAAAAAATTTATTTATGTTCCATTGCAGGTTCAGCCGGAATGTTCCACTAGCCCCCAGGGCGGCATTTTTGCTGACCAGATTTTAATGCTGGAAACGCTTTCTGCGGCTTTGCCTAAAGATTGGGTTATTTACGTGAAGGAGCATCCGATCCAGTGGCTCCGTTTCGGTTTAGAATTTTCCGGATATAAATACCGCGGTTATTACGAGCAAATTTCCAAAATTAAAAATGTTAAGATTGTTCCGATAGAAACCAGTTCTTACAAGTTAAATCACGAATCGCAGGCAGTGGTTACGATTACTGGAGCTGCCGGCTGGGAAGCGACATTATGGGATAAGCCGGCGATGATTTTCGGTTATCCCTGGTATTGGGATTGTCCGGAAATTTTTCATGTTTCCGATACAGATTCTTGCCGGCAAGTATTTGAAAAAATATCCGCCGGCTTTAAGCCGGATCAGCAGAAGGTGATTAATTACCTCAAGGCTTTAGAACAGTCTTCCATCCACGGATATAATGCGGATTCTGCTGGTTTTGGTTCGGGATTGTCCAGAGATGAAAGTATGGAAAATATTGCTGATTTTATCGTTGCCGAATTAAAAAATTTATAATTTATTTAAATTCATGCGCTTAATTTTCTTAGGTTGGTCAGGCAAGGATTTGGGAATGCTGGAAGTACCCGAAAAGTTAAAAGAGCAAGGTCATGAAATTGTTTATTGGACTGGGTTGAGTTCCGAACTTGAGGTCGTTAGGCCTAAATTCCCTAATACTATTTTTCAGAGCCACTTAGATGCCAGCTTTGCTATTCCGCCCAAAGAACTCGCTGACAATGATTTTTTGCCGCCGGGACAGGATTTACTGAATAAATTATCGGAAACCGAATCGTTGGTCTTAACTATGATGAATAAAAGATTTGAACATTTATCCGTTAGTGAAAGAAAAAATTTTTATTATCATCTAATTCAATATTGGAATGGCGTATTAGAAAAATTCCAACCAGATGCGCTAGTTTTTCCGGTTGACCCTCATACTGTCTATGATTTTGTGGCTTACGGCCTGGCCAAACTTGCTGGCATTAAAACTATCAATTTCATGCTGACCAGAATCAGCGATCGGATTTTACTTATGTCCGATTTTAAAACTGGCAATCCGGATTTAAGGCGGGCGATGGAAAATAATCAGAAGAAAAATTTTTCTATCACTGATTTATCTAAAGATTTGCAGGATTATTATAATAATCAAATAAAGCATAAAACCAAGCTCTTTCTTGCGGATATCAAGTATCAGAAAAAACAATATACATTTTTAAATGTGTTTAAAATAAAACTACTCGCTTTTCTCGGGATGATTCGGCGGAGAACTTGGCTTAGAGATATTTCGGCTTTTTTTAAAAATAGAATCGGGGACACTCCACAGAAGGAATATTCGCGGCATCAAATTGATCCGGATTGGTCTAAAAAATATATTTATGTCGCGTTGAATTACCAGCCGGAAGCCACCTCCAGTCCTTTAGGGGGAATATTCGTTGACCAACTTTTGATGCTGGAGGTTTTAGCGGCTAGTTTGCCGAATGATTGGCATCTTTATGTTAAAGAACATCCTCTTCAATGGCAGATTCGTGGCCACAGCTATTCCCACTACCGTTATCCGGGTTATTACACCGAGATTAGTAAATTGAAAAACACCTATTTAGTGCCCTTAAGCGCCAATACCTATGATTTAATTGATAATGCGCAGGCGGTTGCCTGTGTTAATGGCACAGCCGGTTGGGAGGCAATTTTAAGGTCAAAGCCGTCTTTAGTTTTTGGTTATTCTTGGTATCGGAATTGCCCGGGGGTTTTTGAGATTGACGGAGCGGCGTCCTGTAAAAAAGCAATGGAAAAGATAAAAAGCGGCATTCTTAAAAATAGCCATCAGGATATTATTAATTATCTTGCGGCTTTTGAAAAAGTCAGTATTCGCGCTTATACCGATGAGTATTTGCGAGAGGCGGTTAAGATAAGCATTTCGGAAAGCGTTCAAAATTACGTTGAGGCAATTTCCGCCGTGCTTTGGGCGCAATCTAATCGAAAGGAATAATTTCTACCCGGTAGATATCTTTTATGTCTTTCAGCATTTCGGGTTCATTGCGGAGAACCTCTGATTTTTTTATTTTAAGCCAGTTTTTAACTGTGGTAATTTCCCGTTTAGCTCTGGAAACAATTTCAACCTTAACAACTTTTTTCGCCGGATTAAAGCCCGGAGAAAAAAATTTTATATTATCCGGATTAGAATAATAGTTTTTAACCGGATCGTGTTCTTCCCTGGCAGCGAATTTAAACTTCTCTTTTGGGAAAGCGCTTTGGATATACCCAAAATATTCTTCCCCGCGCACATTTCGGTTTTGCCAATTGGCCCCCATTTTATCGTAGAAAATTAAGGAAGTGGCGTTTATAATTGTTTCGTTTTTAGTTTCTTTTAAACTTTCTATGATGGCTTTTTGTTTATACCAATCCATATCTTGGGTGTAATAATTGAAAATGGTAAAGGTAGAGAATGAGGATAAAAGTATTACTTGAACCATGGTTTGCCAGCGATCCTTTATAACGGCGATGACTGCGCCTAAAATTATTAAGGAAGACCCAAGCGGCAAAAGAAGGGCGTGTCGCATGGCAAATCCATGGCCAAAAATATGAGGTATCTTGTCTACCAAAAAATAAGGAATTACTCCCAAAATAAATAAAAATAAACCAGCGGTCAGATATTGTTTGGGCTGGAAATCCGCCCCCTCTTTTTCATTAGAAAGAATATTTTTGGTTAGAAAATAAAATAAACCGACGATAATTATCAGAATCCCCGAAAATATTTTTCTTGGGAGAATGCCCAGTGGCGCCAGAATTGGCCAAAAAAATCCATAAACTATATTTTGCCAGATATTTTGGATATAGGTTAATAAGTTATTTGGAAGAATGATTTGGTTATAACCCTCATAACCGTCAGTGGGTTGGCCAATCGTTACTTTTAATAGGCCGAAGATTAACGGCAGGATTATAAAGAAAAAATGTTTTTTGCTGAAATCATATAGTAAAGATAGGAATGGCCGCCCAAGATTTTCCTGCCGATATAATAACAAAAGCATTCCTAAAAATCCCAAATAAAAAACTAAAAAGGAATTTGTTTCGAAAGAGAGAAAAAATAAAATCCAAGCCAAAAGATAGCCGGAGTATTTAATAAATTTTCCAGCGGATTTTTGAGCGGTAAAATATAAAAATATTGCTAAAAAGAAAATTGCATTGCTAATTGAATAGCGCAAAACTATTTGTATAATTTTGACTAAATAAATTGGTATTAACATAAAGCAGGCGGATATAAAAAATGCCCGATTTTGGCGCAATGCCAATTTTTGGCGGAGGATTCCGTACAAGAAAAGTCCGGCTAATAGCCAGCTTATAAAAGAAAGGAATTTCATAAAGAAAATCGGATTATTAGTTAGCCACGCCATTTTATATAGAAAATAGATAGAAAAAAGTTTTCCTTGGCTTAGCAAGTACCATAGGAGCGCATAATTTTTTTCTTCGAGGAGCGGTATTATAGCCCAATCATCCCAATAAATTCCTCGGCTAAGGAGAAGAAGAAAATTTCCTATTGTATAAGTAGTTATAAGCGCCAGTATTGCCCTAAAATCGTTTTTCATAACCCATTTCATAACTCAAGTATAAGTATTTGTTGAAAATTATTCAATTATTTGTAGCTCTCTAAAATACCCCTCTAAAGCTTCTGGCCATTTTCGTAGAAGCGGTATTCCCAGTTCTTGAAATTTGGTGTTTTTCAATATTGAATTACGTGGCCTTTTTAATCCCGAACGACTCTCAGTGGAAGAAATAGCCTTAAGTTTTGTATCGGTTCCAGAAAATCGAAGTATCTCTTTTGCAAAATCGTACCAAGAAGCTACGCCCTGGTTGGTAATATGATAAATACCAAAAGGCGCCCTTTTTTCAATAAGCTCTTTTATTTTCTCCGCTAAATCTTTGGTATATGTTGGGGATCCAAATTGATCATTAACAACTCTAATCTCTGGCTGGCTACGAGCCAGCTCTAATATTTTTCGCGGAAAATCCAACCCTTTATGGGGCAAATTGCTGCCGAAAAACCAACTGGATCGAATTATGTAATGAGCCTTGTTGGCTACCGCTGTTAATTCTTCCCCCCTAACCTTGCTTGCTCCATAAACATTTATGGCGTTAACCGGATCGCTTTCCTCAAAGCCGTTTTTGGAACCATCAAAAACATAATCAGTGCTAATAAAAACAATAGCCGCCCCAGCTTCCGTTGCGACTTTAGCAACATTTTGGGCACCATAAGCATTAACTGCAAAACATTTCTCAGTATTAATTTCACACCATTCGGCCCTCACAATTGCAGCTGTATTAATAACTACATCCGGCCGATGTTTCTTGATAACGGCTGTGACTTGTACGGTGTCGGTAATTTCAACGTCTTTATGTGTAAGACCGATCGCCTTCTCGCCGAAAACACGCATTAAATCAAATCCTAGTTGGCCATCGGCGCCTAAAATTAATATCTTCATCATGAGCTACAAATCGTAAATACCTCGACGCTGTTTATCGTAGTGGTCCAAAAAATCGCTTTTCTGTTTAATTTTTATCCACCAACCTCTGTTTTTGATATACCAATCCACAAGATTGGCCAGCGTTTCCGTGTAGTGATATCTGCGTTCCCATCCTAAATCCTTGGCAATGCGACTGTGGTCCGGCGAATAACGTAAATCCGCCCCCGGGCGATCATTAACAAATTCAACATACTGGGCAGGATCTTTGTCAAGCGCTTCAGCTATTAAATTAATAATTTCGAGGTTGGTTTTTTCTTCGCCAGATATATTATAGATTTTTCCATCGGCCGCCCGGTGCATCACCATGTCCAGAGCCGCACAAAAGTCCTGAACGTGGATCCAGCTTCGAACATGGACGCCGCTTCCGTGAATAGGAATTTTTTTGCCATCCAGGACATTAGTAATAACTAGAGAATTTAATTTCTCCGGATATTGATAAGGACCATAATTGTTGGAGCTTCGCAATATAACAGCAGGCAGTTTATGGGTCCTAATATATGACTGAACTATTAAATCGGCGCTAGCTTTTGAGGCAGCGTACGGATTGCTAGGATTCAGCGGGTATTCTTCGCTGGTTTTAATTCCTTTTGGAATATCTCCGTAAATCTCGTCTGTTGATATGTAAACAAATCTCGGTATTTTATGCTGCCGGACTGCCTCCAACAGAATATAAGCTCCTTGGATATTGGTTTTGATAAATTGAAAAGCGTTGACAATCGAACGATCAACATGGCTTTCAGCGGCAAAATTTATAACTATTTCAAACCCGTGTTTGGCAAAAAGATTTTCCACTAACAACTTGTCTCCAATATCGCCGCGAATAAATTCATATCGCTCACTGCCGGCCAGATCATCCAAGTTTTCTGGATTACCGGCGTAGGTCAGCAAATCCAGATTAAATATCTTGTATGAGGGATATTTGTTGTGCAAAAAACGAACAAAATTTGACCCCATAAAGCCGCAACCGCCGCAAATCAAAATATTTTTATATGATTGATGGTTCATCGCCGATAGGTATAATAAATTTTCCTCCCTTATGAATAAAATCAGCCTCCTTTTCCAAAATCGCCTTTTTGTAATTCCAGGCCAAAAGCAAATAGTAATCCGGTCGATGGAATTCCGCGTATTGTCTGTTTCTTACAGGGACGCGCATCCCGGGCGTTAATTTACCTTGTTTTAAGGGCAGATCGTCCACCGCGTAATCTAAAACTTCCGGCCCGATTTTGCAATAATTAAGTAAAGTATTTCCTTTTGCCGGAGCACCGTAGGCGGCAATGGTTTTGCCTTGATTTTTCAGTTCCTGCAGAAGACCGACCAATTTACTTTTTGATTTTTCGATTCTGCTGGCCAGCAGGAAATAACTATTAAGATCGTCCAGTTTAAATTCCAGCTCTTTTTGAATCAAGCAAAAAACGTTTTCCGACACACTTTTCGCCCCTTTATGCCCAATAAACAGCCTCAGAGATTGGCCCTGCGACGGCATTATTTTAACGTCAAAAATCTCCAGACCAAATCTTTCGAAAAGCTTAATTAGCGGCCTAACCGCCAAGAAAGACAGGTGTTCGTGGTAAACGGTATCATAAGTCAAGTTTTCGAACATATCAATCAGATAAGGCGCTTCGATGACAAGAACCCCCTGTGGGTGTAAAAGTTTTTTAATACCGGCGCAAAAATCATAATGGTCATTAATGTGGGCGAAAACGTTGTTCGCTAAAATTATGTTTGCCGGCCCTTGTTCGGCGGCAATAGTTTCGGCCAGTCTCTGGCTAAAAAAGGCCGCCATCGTGTTAATGCCCCGTTCATTGGCCAACTTGGCTATATTCTTCGCCGGATCAATACCCAGGACATGGTATCCTCTATCTTGGAAAAACTTTAGCAATACGCCATCATTACTGCCGATTTCAACCACAAAACTACTTTTATCTTTTAGGAAATTTTTCGTTAAATCCAGTGCGTACGCTTCCCAGTACGCGGAAACCTTCGGCATGACCGATGAAAAATAAACGTAATGTTTAAACAATTCTTCTTTATTTACCACATGAACCAGCTGTGTCAAACCGCAATCGGAACAAAAATAAACCTCTAAAGGATAAGTTCGTTCCACGGCGGTTAAATCTTCCGTACGTGAAAAACTGTTAGCTAATGGCTGCGATCCAAGATCCAAAAATTTTGTCAGCTTGCCGCTACGGCAATCCCGACATTTAGTATTCGTTTTTATCATAATAGCTTTTTGAATTTTTTAAAATTCCAGCCGATCCAAAAAAACCATATGTACGCGAATACTCGCGTGCCCCAGATAATCCATTTATACCAATGTGAAATAATAGTTGAATGACCAATCCTGCGCCGAAAACTAACGGGTATTTCCACAAATGAAATTTTATGGCTGACCAACAAAAGTATAAGTTCTGTGGCAAATAAGGGATTATTTGTTTTAAACTCGGGTCCGATTTTGCTGAGCGCGTCTTTGGTAAATAATTTGTAGGTGCAACCGATATCGGTTATCGTCTTAGCTCCAAACAAAATCTCAATTATCTTGGCGTAAACGACGTTTCCAAAACGCCGTAAAGCGCCCATATCTGTCCCTTTTTCAAGGGTGCTTCTGTTAGTGCGCGACCCAAGCACCACATCAAAATCAGACACGTACGCCAGAAAGCGGACAAGGTCTTTCCCGCAAAAAGTTCCATCCGGTTCACAAAGAATTACATAATCTCCCACGGCCTCAGTAATGCCGCGCCGAAAGGCGTATCCATACCCTTGCTCGGATTCGTGTACAATTCTTGCTTTAGTTTTTTTAACTTCTTCATCAGTTCCGGATTCCGCGTTATTGTTGACAACGATCACTTCATCCACCAAGCCGGTCTGGAAAAATTCCTCAATTGATCTACTGATTGAATTTTTTTCTCGATAAGTTGCCAGGACAACTGAAACTTGTTTACCATTGAACATAAGAATGATGATTTTAAGTATTAATATAGCATAAGGATGGCGATACGTAAAGTTTGAGTCTTGGTCATTAAAAAATGAGAAAAATACAGCATTTTGAACTTGCGAAGCTACTGCGGGCCGGCCTTAGTTATATTTATAATGATTAAGAGAAAAATTCTTTTTGCGATCGGACGATTGTCGGTCGGCGGGGCGGAAAAATTATTGGTTCATCAGCTTCGGGTTATTAATCAATCTAAGTTTGAGCTATTTTTACTGACTCTTTTTCCGGAACAAAAAGAAAGTTTTATCAGCGAGGTTCGGCTTTTGCCAAACCGCTGGAAAAAATTTAATTTCCGTTCGCTTTTTGATTTGATTTCTTGGTGGAAGCTATACAGTTATTTTAGGAAAGAAAGGTTTGATATTGTGGTAACTTCGCTTTTTTCCGCTAATTTAATTGTTCGGCTGGCGGCCATTTTAGCCGGTATTCCTGTGATTATTTCTTATGAGCATAATTTATATCCGGATAAGCATCGCTGGCAGATTTGGGCGGATTGGCTACTGGCAAAATGGACAGGCCTAATTTTGGTGGATGCGGAATCAGTGCGGGAATTTACCAGCCGGCAAGAGGAGATTCCTAAATCCAAGTTTAAGACCCTCTATATTCCGCCGCTTTTAGAAATGAGCGGCGCTCGTAGTGCGGATTCAGTTCGAAAAGAATTAGGGATACCAATCGGCGCTAAAGTAATTTTAACCGTTAGCCGATTAGTGGAAGAAAAAGGACACTACTATTTAATAGAAGCTGCTAAAAAAGTGCTGTCAGAATTTCCCGATGTTTATTTTGTAATTGTTGGTTGGGGGCCGTTAGAAGAGAGTTTAAAGTTACAAATTGAAAGTTTTAAGTTAAAAGATAGGGTATTTTTGCCTGGGAGAATGGATATCCGGGATGTTTTGCCTCTGGCGGATATTTATGCCGAACCAGCCGTAATGACCGATCTTCCTATTGCCATTATGGAAGCGATGCGGTTGGGAAAACCGATTGTCGCCACTAATATCGGGGAAATACCGGTTTTTGTCCGCAATCAGGAAAGCGGACTTTTAGTGAATCCTAAAGATTCGTTAGCGCTGGCGGAAAAAATCGCGCAGCTTTTAAAAGATGAAGAATTGCGGAAAAAATTTGGAATCGCCGCCGAAAAAATTGTCCGCCGCTATTCTTTGGAAGAATACGAAAAAAATTTTGAGAATTTAATTAAAGATACTTTTTATAGTTCTTAAGACATCGAATTATTGCCAATTTAGAATTTGGTAATTTTATTCCAGCCGCCGCAAGTTTTTTTGTGTTTAAAATACAATTTGATCGGCCAGTTTTGGCGAGTCCCAATCTGCTTAAGTCCTTTAACGGTATCATTTGGTATTGGTGATGGGGATTAACCAATTCTTTATACCATTTTAAAATATCCCGGTGTTTTACCGCGTCGGGATTAGTGACATTATAAATTCCGGTTTCCCTTTTTTTAATCAATTGATCAGTAGCCCGGATTAAGTCTTTAACAACGGTGACGGAATTCTCCACGTCAATGATTTTTGGATATTTAGTTAATTTAGTAATTAAGTTTCTGGGACCGGGCAAGTCGTCAATCGGCATCCGCAGGCGCAAAATCAAAACCGGAAATTTTTTTAAGATATTATCCGCCGTAGCTTTGGTCCAAGCATAAAAATTAGGCGGTTTCGGCTGGTCTTCTTCAGTAAAACCGCCCCGCTTTTTGCCGTTAAAAAGGCAGCCGCTGGAAAGTTGAACTAAAAAGATATTTCTGTCCACGCATGACTTTAAAAGCATCAGCGGTCCGGTAATATTGCTGTTGAGAGTTTCCAATTTATGTTCTTCGCACCAATCTACATTTGGCCGCCCGGTTTTACCGGCGGCGTTAATTACTATTTTTGGCCGAAGCCGGTCCAAAACTTTTTCCACGGCTTTTGGGTCGCTAATATCCGCTGAAACAATTTGCGCCTTTTCTTTATAGTAATCTTTATATTTGTTTCCCAGCCAGCCATTGCCAAAAATAACCATTTCTTTTTTCATAGGGTTATATATAGTATTAATCATTGCTTTGCGTTTGTAAATTTAATGAAAAAAATCAGTCAATTAACCGATGGGGAAATAAAACAATTAGTAGGACTTTTAAAAAAGGTTCAATTGCCGGCGCCCTATCCGGTTTTTGTCGCTTTGCTTAAATCTGTACCGGTAGTGCCGGTGGATATTGCGATTATGCCGGATAAAAATCATATTTTGCTAACTTCCAGGAATGATGAATTTTATAAAGGTTGGCATGTTCCGGGAAGTATTTTATTATATAAAGAAAAGCTTGGGCATTGCGCCATGCGAGTGGCTGAAAAAGAACTTGGTCTGGTGTCTAAAGATTTAAAACACTTGAGATTTGAAACTCATTTTGAATATTTTGATACAAGAGAGCATGGGATAACGATGTTTTTTACCGCTCAAGCGAAGAAAAAATCGAGAGCCGGCACTTATTTTCCCTTAGATAAAATTCCTAAAAATTTCCTCAAAGAACAGTTAGTGGAAATTAATTATTTAAAAAATTTGCGATAAATGAAAGTACCTCTTTTTCGACCAAAATTAGGCAAAGAAGAATTGGTTAATTTAAAAAAGGTTTTTAAAACCGGCTGGGTGGGTTTGGGGCCGATGACTCAAGAATTGGAAAAGCAATTCGCTAAATCAGCCGGCGTTGATTACGCAGTCGGCGTTACTTCCTGCACCGCCGCGCTTCATATTGCTCTTCAGGCCTTGGTGGTCGGCGAAGGAGACGAGGTATTGATTCCGGCTATTACGGTGGTATCTACTCCCTACGCGGCTTTATACAATCGGGCTACGCCGATTTTTGTGGATGTGGAAAAAGACACTTTATGTATGGATCCGAAGGACTTGGAAAAGAAAATTACCAAACGAGCCAAGGCAATTATTCCGGTGCATCTCGGCGGCCACAGCTGTGATTTGGATGCGATTTTAAAAATTGCCCAAAAGCATAACCTATATGTAGTAGAGGATTGCGCTAATGCCCAAGGCGCTTTATATAAAGGAAAGCCGGTTGGCGGTCTTGGCGATATCGGCTGTTTTAGTTTTGAGGCCAAGAAAAATATGACTACTGGTGATGGGGGCATGCTGACGACTAACGATGAAAAATTAGCCGCCAAATTAAAAGCGCTTCGTTGGTACGGGTCTAGTGCGGATACTTGGAAGCGGTTTACCGGCAACACTAAATATTCTTGGCATTACGATGTTGCCGAGTTGGGATGGAAATATAATATGAATGATATTATGGCGGCGATTGGGTTAGCTCAATTTAAAAAATTGCCAAAGGTCTTAAAAGTCAAAGATAAATTGCGGGCAAAATATAATCAGGCGTTAAAAGGAATTTCTTGGCTGGAAACGCCTAAAGACCAGCCATACACCAAAAGCGGCTGGTGGCTTTATGTAGCGAGAATTAAAAATGGCTGGCGGGACAAATTTATGGAGTATATGGCGGAAAATGGCGTTACTACCAGCGTGCATTTCCCCCCGGTTTATCAGCATTCTTATTTTAGAAAAATTGGCATTACTGCCTATTGTCCGGTGGCGGAAAATGCGGCTAAAGAAATTGTGTCTTTACCGCTTTTTGCCTCAATGAACCAGCAAGAATTTAATTATGTTGTCAAAATTATAAAGGAATTTTCTCCGCTTACTTGACAAATTCGTGGCGGTTAACTTATAATCTTATAAGTTATTTAGTAGTTGAATAAGAGAAATAGGAGGAGGAGGAGAAATGGAAAATAGTCTGGCGACAGAAGAGCAAGAGGCGCTTGATTTGTTATTGGAAAGAGTCGGGTTTTTGTTGAAAAGAAAAACTGGTTTGCTAACTGATAAAGAACAAGAATTGACAAGTTATTTGCTGGCCAGAGTTACGCCCTTGCCAATGATGGAATGGCCGGTTTTGAAAGTAATGTGGGAGAAGCGGTTATTGCCGATGAGTCCGATGGAATGCGTGATTGTGGATAAGGACCCGTTTCAAACGCCGGTAGAAGATTTGAAAATACTGCTTTCTTATCGGGATGATGCGCATTTTCCAGATTGCTGGCACCATCCGGGAAGTTATTTGGGAAGTGGCGATAAAATTGCCGAAGCGGTTCAGCGAACGATTGAAAAGGAAATTAAATCAGATGTGGCCGAGTTTTGGCCAGTCACTATGGCGAATTTCTATAAATTAGCGAGAGACCATGAATTTTCTTATCTTCATGTGTGCCGGCTTTCTGGCGAAGTAGTGATAGTTCCGGGAAAGTTGGAATTTTTACCAGCGCTTCGGCCGCCAGCGAATCTTTTGCCGCATCATAAGTTAATGCAGGAGCGAGTGGTGGAGTGGCTTATGGTGATGAAAGAGCTTAGCCCAAGTCATCGGGAAATGGTGCTTCGGGTAACGCGATATTTGGAGGCCCCGCTTTCTAAATAATCAATAGTCAATTTTTAGATTCAAGACCGCAATTTATAGCAGCGGTCTTTTTTGTTAGAAAAATTACAGAAACAGAACTTCGTTAATTTGGGTTTTATATATAAGTATTTGCAATTTTCTGGAAAATATATTTATAATCTATTCAAGCATAATTTTTTATGGAAAAGAAAGAACAAAATTTTTATGGAGTATATAATCTTCCCGGAAATAAATTTCGGCCCGGCAAAGATAAGGTATATTATGCCCAGGCGGTTTATGGCGACGAAGAAATTGAAGCGGTGGTTCAATGTCTTAAAGAGGGTTGGCTGGGTATGGGTAAATATGTGGCGGAATTTCAGGATAAGGTGGCCAAGATTTTTGGCAAGCAGTATGGCGTGGTGGTTAATTCCGGTTCTTCAGCAAATTACGCGGCTTTAAAGGCCTTGAATTTGCCGGTTGGCAGTGAAGTGATTACCCCGGCCTGCACCTTTGCCACCACTTTTAGCACAATAGTTTTAAATAATTTATTGCCAGTGGTGGCAGATTCTGATTTAGGAACTTACAACTTAGACCTTTCCAAATTAGAAGCGATGCTTTCGAATAAGACGCGGGCCGTAATCGTGCCGCATACCCTTGGCAATTTAAATGACATGGCAACGCTTTCTAAGTTTTGTAAAAAGCATAATTTATATTTAATTGAAGATAGTTGCGATACTATCGGCGGTCAATTTAGCGGTCAGCCAACCGGCGTCTGGAGCGATATTACCACTGCCAGTTTTTACGCTTCGCATCATATCACTGCGGCTGGCGGAGGCGGGATTGTTTGCATTAATGACTCGGAATTGGCTCGGCATGTCTATGCTTATCGGGAATGGGGCCGGGCGGCTCAGCATGACAGCGAAGAGCTGGATTTTCGGTTTACCGCGGAACATACCGGCGTTCATTATGATAAGAAATTCACCTATACCCATATGGGCCATAATTTAAAGCCGGTAGAAGTAATGTTTGCCTTTGGTTTAGTGCAATTAAAAAAATTGCCGGAAGTGGTAGAAACTCGCAGAAAAGTTTTTGAGTCCCTGCGTAACTTTTTTAAGAATTACGAAGAATATTTTATTTTGCCGGAGGAGCACCCGGACGCCAAAGTTACCTGGCTTGCTTTCCCGCTTACTATTCGGGACGGCGCGCCTTTTGAGCGGTTTGAGTTATTAAAATTTTTAGAAGACCGGAATATTCAAACCCGGCTTTTATTCGCCGGCAATATCTTGCGGCACCCGGCCTATAAAAATGTTCCTTGCCGCGTGGTTGGTGATTTAACTAATGCTGATAAAATCATGAGAGATTCTTTGGTTATTGGCGCCCATCAAGGCATGACCGCGGAAATGGTTGATTATGTAAAAGTCACTTTTGAAGAATTTTTAAAAAAAGATAGATCTCCCAAAACCACCTTTGTTTAAATAAGACAATTAAGATAGTATTGAATAATGCCACAGGCGCTTTTATGGATTATAAGAGGAGGACTTTTTATAGTTCCTTTTATTCCGCTTTATATTTCTAAGGTACTTTTTTTCCCGTACATAACTGGAAAGGCCTTTGTTTTTCGAATAATCGTAGAAATTGTTTTTGCGGCATGGCTTTTTTTAGCTTTTTATTATAAAGAATATCGGCCAAAGAAAACCCCGCTTTTAATTGCCTTGGCTGTTTTTATTGCCGTGGTTGCGCTGGCGACTATTTTCGGAGTTAACCCGGCAAAAAGTTTTTGGTCTAATTATGAGCGGATGGAGGGTTTGGCGGCTTATTTACATTTCTTTGCTTATTTTTTGGTTCTCACTAATGTTTTTAAAAAATCTGATTGGAAAATATTTTTTAATCTTTTTGTTGCCACCGGCATCTATGAGAATGTTTATGTTTTACTTCAGCGATTGGGATATTTATTATCGCCGCAAGGCGGTGTGAGAACCGACGGCACTATCGGCAACCCGACTTATTTAGCGGCTTATTTGATATTTATTTTAGGATTTTGCTTATGGCTTTTGATTAATACCGATAATAAAGCGGCTAAATATTTTTACGGAATGGCCGGATTATTTACGGCGATGTCAATTTATTTTACGGCTAGCCGGGGACCGACCTTAGCTTTATTAATTGGTTCCATAGCGGCGACCCTGATTTACTTATACCTAAAACCGCCCGTAACTATTTATGGTTGGTCGGTTAAAAAAATGGCGGCGGCGTTTTTGGTATTGCTAATTTTGATTCCTGGCGGCCTTTGGTTATTGCGCGATAATCCGTTGGTAAAAAGCAGCCCTTCGCTCAATCGGCTTACTTCCTTATCTTTTAAAGAAAGGACCATTATGTCCAGATTTACTATTTGGAGTATGAGTTGGGAAGGATTCAAAGAGCGTCCGATATTGGGCTGGGGGCCAGGTAATTATGACCTTGTTTTTTCCAAGTATTTTAAGCCGGAGCTTTGGCGGCAGGAGCCGTGGTTTGACCGTTCCCATAATATTATTTTTGATTGGCTGATTAATGCCGGTTTTTTGGGACTTTTAAGTTATTTTGGAATTTGGGTGTCAACAATTTATTTGCTGTGGCGGCATTTTAAAAATAGATATTGGTCTTTGGAAAATTCGCTTTTAATTTTTACTATCCTATTGGTTTATTTGGCGCAAAACTTTTTTGTTTTTGACCAGATCGCGACTTATATCTGTTTTTTTGCAGTTCTTGCTTATATTAATAGTTTTTCTGTTCAGGAAATTAAGGAAACTGCTGTTGCGCCGGTTAGCCGAGGGCAGAGTGATTGGCCGGTGATAGCCGTTGTTTTATTGGTGCCGCTAGTTTTAATTATGTATGTTATAAATATCAGGCCCCTTCAGGTTAATTTAAATCTTTTGGGGGGGTTGGCAACGGCTAATAATGTTCCGCTGGCTTTTGAGAAATTTATTAAAGCGCTGTCTTACAATACTTTGGGGAAAGAAGAGGTTAGAGAACAATTGATAAGATTTTCTTTAAGCGCCGGAGCATCGCCGGAATTAAGCCCGGATTTCCGCGATAAAATTTTACGTCGGGCAATTGAAGAAGCCCAAAAAGGCGTTGTGGAAAACCCAATGGATCCGCGAGCCCATTTATTTTTAGGGACGATCTATCAAAAAGTCGGTTTATCTGACCAAGCGATTTCAGTTTTTAATAAAGCGATGGAATTATCTCCGCAAAAACAACAAATTTATTTTGAAATCGCCGACATTTATTTTCAGAGGGGTGATTTTCGAAGCGCTATAGAACTTTTGAAAACAGCTTTAGAATTAGACCCTTCTTATGATCAGGCCAGGTTGAACTTGGCGGTGGCTTATATTTTAAACGGCAGGCAACCAGAAGCTGATGAAGTGTTAATATCGGGCTTTGGTACTGTCGAGGTTCCTAGTCCGATTTTAGTAACGATTTATTCTCGGGTGAAAGATTATAATCGGCTGGTTGGCATCTGGAAAGTCATTGCTAAGAATACCCCGCAGGATTTGAATTATCGGAAAAGTTTAGCCGGCGCCCATCTTTTAGCTAATCAAAAACCGGAGGCGATAAAAGCATTGGAACAAGTAATAAAAGATTTCCCAGAGTTTAAAGCGGAAGGCGAGAATCTTATTAAGGATATTAAAAATTAAAAATAGCAGAGCGAAAAAAGTTATCCACACCCCCCTAGTTTTCTTATTATCTAAATAATTTTATACTAATAACATTATTAAAAAATTAAAAATAAGGTCGCAAAATAAATTTAGGTTATTTCATCTCGTTTTAAGATATCGGGATGAAAAAATATTATGAATAAAAGTAATGTTTTAACCAAAACACAGCAGTACTTTGTTGTCATTTTGGCAGTTGTTCTTTCTTTATTGGTCGTATGGTCGGCGGTTTCTGGCGCCACCACAATTAGTTCAAATATTAGCACGGGTGGTACTTTGACCGTTACCGGCGTAAGCACGCTTACTGGCCTCGCTACTATGAATGGCGGTATCTCTGCAGCTTCTTCAACGATTCATGGAAAGCTATCTCTTACTGGCGGATTAAACGCTTCTTCTACTGCTACTTCTACCTATTCTAATGGAATTCGGCTTTATGGCGGTTGTTTCACATTAGTAGATGGAACTTGTTTGGGAGCAACCAGTACTACTTCTAGTGTTAATACCTTCACTGGTGAACAAAATTTTACAGTAGGTTTTGTATCATCTGGCGCTTCTTCTACGGTAGCCAGTACTTTGGCAGTCGGCGGTCAGCTTCAGGCCTCGACTACTTTGATAGTGAATAGCTTGTCGACTTTTACCGGCGGATTTATTTCTTCTGCTTCTTCAACTGTGGCTGGCGCTTTTAAAGTTTCTAGCGTTCTGAATGCATCTTCTACTTTGACAGTTGCTGGAATTTCTTACTTTGATTCGCTTGCTAACTTAACCGGCGGCTTTATCTCCGGCGCTTCTTCCACTGCAATTAGCTACTTAAATGTTACCGGTCAATTAAACGCCTCCACCACTTTATCGGTAACCGGAACAGCTCAATTCTTTAATAGTCTTACTACTGCTACCAGCACTGCCACTACTACTCTTGCTTTGCAAGCAGATTCTAATGGTGTTGCTAACCAGAATGAAGGCGCCTGCCTTCAGCTTAGAGGTACTAATGGCAATGTTTATAGGATGTATATTGGTACTGCTGATAACGAGATTTTGAATGCGACTACTTCTGCTCGCGGATCCGGATCATTCTTTGCAATTTGGGAGCCAGGGACTTGCCAATAGTAAATTAAGTAAGATTGTAAATTTAAATTTCGTTTAATAACTTATGAAAAAATTCGTATCAATTTTGGTCGGATTGATGGTTTTGCCTTTGCTTGTTTTTGGCGCGGCATACGACGCCACTCTTAGCAATACCGACGCTAAAATTACTATCGGTAGCAATACCTTTACCATAACTGGCAGAGATTCTTTAATGGACAGCATAACGGTTAGTGATACTGATATTTCTATTACTACTACTGCCGGTATTTTCTTCCAACTGACCTCTGCGGATAAGCTGAATTTTACGGTTTCGCCATCCGAATATAAAACCCGTTTTGAATGTCAGTCTACTCAGTCAATTATGACCGTTGAGGCCCATCAGAGCATAAGCGCTACTATAACTGTTACTCCTGGATCTGCTTGTACTAGTGATAGCGGAGGCGGAGGTGGCGGTGGCGGTGGAAGTAGCGGCGGAGGCGGTTCTAGTTATAGTTACGCCGCGACAACTCCAGCACCGGCTCCGGCACCAAGCGCATCTGTGGCTTCTTCTGTAGCTCAGCCATCGGCAGTGGCGCAGGCGGTTTCACCGGTCTTTAATAAAGATATTGTTCGTGGCACTCGAAACGATGACGTTAAAAGGGTTCAGCAACTTCTGGCCCAGGATAAGGATATTTATCCGGAGGGACTTGCCACTGGATTTTACGGTTTGCTTACGGAAAAAGCAGTCAGGAATTTCCAGTTAAAATATGGAGTCATTAAAACCGCTACTGATTCCGGCAATGGCCGTTTAGGTCCAAAAACTAGGGCAAAGTTAGCAGAGGTGTATGGCAAGGGAACTCCGGTTTCAGCGCCAGTCGCGCCTGCTCCAGTCCCAGTCCCAGCGCCTGTATCGGCTCCGGCCACAGATAATTCTGCTATTCAATCACAGATTCAAAATCTTTTGAAGCAAATAGAAGCATTGCAGGCCCAGCTGAAAGCGCAGCCAGCATCAACTCCGGTCCCAGCGGTAGCTCCGGCGCCTGCCCCGGCTTCAACTCCGTTATACTATGATCCTTTTGCTCCAAGACCAGGCAATCAGCAAATTCTTATTGGAACTTAAATCCTATAAAATTTCTTGAGATAATAATTCCCCGTACCTATCGGGGGATTATTATTTTTTCTAATTTCCACCATATGAAAGAGTTGGCAATTAGTTGCGTGAATACCGTGGCAATCGCGCAGCCGGCTATTCCGTAATTGGGTATTAAAACAAGGTCTAAAATAATATTGCCAAACGCGCCGAGAGCGGAAAAAACAATGAAATTTTTTTGCTGGTCGGCGGCTAAACTGGCATTAGTAATTATTGCCGAAGGGAAAATTATTAAAACGGTAGTGATTAGGATTTGAAACGGCAATACGGCATTTTGGTATTCTTTTCCAAAAAGCAAGTTGATAATTATATCTCCGAATAGTATTCCGATGATTGCGATTGGCAAGGCGGCGGCAACAGAAATTTTCAAAGCGTTTTTTAAAAAGATTTTAAACCCTTCTTTATTTTCTTTTGCCATTCGGCTTAAATTTGGAAATAAGCTTACCGCGAATAAGGCGGGAAGCACGTATAGAAGCTGTACCGGTCGTTGGGCTGCGGAATAAAATCCTACTTCCGCCGCGTTTTGGAACCAGCCGATAATAATCATATCGGTATTTATCATAATGGCGCCGAGAGAACTGGCCAAAGCAAACGGCCAGGCGGTTTTAAGCAACGGCCATAACAGCGTTTTGTCAAAATAATTGAAAATATCTTTAAAGTAATTTTTAAGCTGCAGGGCAATCAGTAAAAAGCCAAGCGTCACAGCAACGGCGTAGCTTACAGTCAGCGCTTTTGAAGTTTGGTATAAAAAAAGCGCGGCAAATCCTAAAATGGAAATAAAAAAATTAGTGGCGATTTCATTCAACCCCTCAATCTGCATTTTTTCTTGGGAGCGGCTGATGGTAAAGCCGAAATTCCGTAAACTGTCAAAAAGAACAGCATATGCGATAATCGGTATAAGAGGTTTTGCTTCCGGAATTTTAGTGAGATAGGGAGCGGCAAAAATCAGCAGCGTCATTCCCGCTACCAGTAAAACTAATTTTATCGCTAATGCTGTAGAAAAATATTTTTTGCCAAGATTGGGGTTGCGGGACGCTTCTTTGGTGACAATGGCGCTGACGCCGATATCGGAAAAAATCAGCATAAAAGCCGCCAAGCCCATTGCGTAAGAAAATGCTCCCCAGCTGGCTGGTCCGAGAATGCGCGCCGCATATATTACAACCGTAACGCGGATAAGCCGTCCGAAAATTTGCCCCGAGAAAAGCCAGAAAGTGTTTTTTGCCACGGTTTGGCCGGGATTTTTATTTTCCAGAATCAGCCCTTTGATCTTATTAAGCATTTTAAGCGTGGTTAGTTATGAGGAATTTTATCGTTCTTAGTATGATAAGAAAATCCAGCAGAGGAGAATTATTTTTTATGTAATAAATGTCGTACTGCAGTTTTTGGTAAGAATCAATTACCGAAGCCGCGTAGCGGTAATTGATTTGCGCCCAGCCGGTAATGCCCGGCTTAGTCAAATGACGGAGGTCGTAATAGGGAAGTTCTTTACGCAATTTTTCCACGAATTCCGGCTGTTCCGGCCGGGGACCGACAAAAGAAAGTTCGCCGCGCAGGATATTATAAAGCTGGGGTAATTCGTCAAGATGCGCCCAGCGGAGAAATTTTCCTATTTTTGTCACCCGTTCGTCCTTGTGGTAATTTGCCCATTGCGGACCGTCTTTTTCCGCGTCTTCGCGCATTGTTCGGAATTTCCAAATAATAAATTCCTTGCCGTCTTTGCCGATTCTTTTTTGGCTGAAAAAAGCGGAGCCGGGCGAAGTTAATTTTATTAAAATTGCGATTATCAGGGCCAGCGGTAAAATTATGATTGATAGAACAAAAGCAAAAATAAATTCCAATGGCGCGCTTATCAGCTCGTAAATCCGGTGTTTTTTTGCCAGATTTTCCAGAAACCAGACCTCTTCTAGTTCCGCTAATGGCACTTTTTGGAAGAGAATTTCATATAAAGTGGACAAATCAACTACCTCAATTCCCAGCAATAAGGTTCTATATATCAGTTTTGCGGATTTGCCGTCTTTTTTAAGGTGCGCTGGAATAACCAGAGTATTAATGCGGTTGGCAACAATGATTTGGGACAGATGTTCAAACTCCTTGTCTTCCAATCCCTCTTTCATCCAATAATTCACCTGGTAGCCGAGCTGGGGATTTTTTATAAGGCAATCGTAAATTTCTGTTGCGGTTTTATTGGAGCCGATTAACAGCAGGCGGCTTACCGGGTCGGTTTTAGCTAGCGTCCAATTATAAAAATGACGCCAGAGATAATCAGCCGAGCCGAAAATTAACAGGAAAATAGCGAGATTGGCTCTTGGCGATATGGAAAAATAAGTCAATACTCCATAAAAGAAAATCGCCGCGATGGCCGTGTTGATTAAATTAGTCGCCCAGAATTTCTTTTTAAATTCCAGATTGTTTTTAAGCGCTGGCAAGGCATAAAGACCGGCAATGTAATACACGGCAATCCAAATTATAAAAACCAGCGTGAACGGTTCAAGGTGCTGATTAAATAATTTTGAATAGAAAAAATTTCCGTAGCGGACCCAGAGAGTCAGGGCGAGGGCTATATATAAAATGGCGATATCGCCGATTATTAAAGCGATTTGTTTTAACCTGGACAGAGTATTCATTTGCCGTGCAATTATATAATTATAACATTAGGCAAAATCATTATGTTATAATGATGGTAAGATTAAAAGTCATATAAGTTTTTTAAACAATATGCCGGAAGTAATAATTTATAGCACGCCGACTTGCGTTTATTGCAAGATGGCAAAAGAATTTTTCAAAAAAAATAATGTCCGGTATGCCGAGCATAATGTGGCAGAGGATGATGCGGCGCGTGAAGAAATGGTTAATAAATCTCATCAGCTTGGCGTGCCGGTGATTGATATAAATGGAGAGATTCATGTCGGCTTTAACCGCTCGGAATTAGAAAAAGCGTTAGGATTGAGATAATAAATGTACGATTTAGTAATTATAGGGGGCGGACCGGCTGGCGTGGCCGCCGGCGTTTATGCCGCCCGCAAAAAAATAAAAACTTTATTGATTGCCAAAGAATTTGGCGGGCAATCTTTGATTTCGGCGGATATTCAAAATTGGATTGGCGTGAAAAAATTAACCGGTTTGGAATTGGCGCAAAATTTGGAAGAGCACTTGCGGGCACAGGGGGGGATTGAAATTTTAGATTCAGATTTGGTTGCTCGCGTGGAGAAAATAAGCGGCGGATTTTTGGTTATAACCGAAAATAAAAAAACTTTTGAAACTAAAACTGTTCTAATTGCTTCCGGTAGTCATCATAAAAAACTGGGCGTGCCCGGCGAAGAAAAACTAAACGGCAAGGGCGTGGTTTATTGTTCTACCTGCGATGCTCCGCTTTTTGGCGGAAAAACTGTAGCGGTGGTTGGCGCGGGGAATGCCGGTTTGGAAGCCGTTCGCGACCTTTTTCCTTACGCAAATAAAATTTATCTTTTAGTCCGAAGCGACAAGATAAAAGGCGACCCTATTACTTTTGAATCAGTGAAAGCCAATTCCAAAGTCGTTATTTTATATCAAGCGGAAATAAAAGAAATTTTGGGAGATAATTTTGTTACCGGAGTTAAATATCTGGATAAAAGCGATAATCGGGAAAAAGAGCTGAAATTGGACGGCGTGTTCGTGGAAATCGGTTCTTCTCCAAACTCTGATTTAGTGAAGGACTTAGTAAATCTTGATGAGCGCGGCCAAATTATTGTTGCTCATAAAACTCAAATGTCTTCTCTTCCCGGAATTTGGGCCGCTGGCGACGTCAGCGATGTTCTTTACAAGCAAAATAACATCTCCGCCGGCGACGCCGTAAAAGCTACCCTCAATATTTATGATTATTTGAATAAAAAATAAAATGAGCTGTTAAGCTAAGTATGGACGGATAATTACGAGTGATTTTTTAATTTTTACTACCCCAGTTTTATTTGCTATAGCAAATAAAACTTGGATATAGTTATAGTATAGAACATATGCAAAATAGATTTGGGTCAGTGCAAAAGAAACTTTTAATTTTATTATATGGACATTTGTCATTGGGTCTTTGCTATACACCCGGACAGCGATCAAAGGTCTTACGAGAGATGAGTAAGGAATGGAAACAGGTTAATGAAGAAGCACTACGCCAAGCAATTCAACGCCTTTATAAAAATAGGATGATTGATGTTAAAGAATTGGCCGATGGTAAAGTTAAAATCATTTTGGAAGATGGCGGGAAAAGAAAAGCTTTAGAATATAAATTAGAAGAAATGGAAATTAAAAAATCGGCCAAATGGGACGGGAAGTGGCGGATGGTTTTGTTTGATATTCCCGATAGTGATAAAAAAATTCGGGAAGTATTACGTTTTCACTTAAAACGTTTAGGATTTTATAATTATCAAAAAAGTGTTTTTATTTACCCCCATAATTGCAAAGATGAAATTGATTTTTTGATAGAGTTTTATCAAATTCGTCGTTATGTCCGTCAGTTAGTAGTTTCCGAAATAGACAACGATTTTCATTTAAGAAAAATATTTAAATTATAATCTGCATTCTATATTTATAAGTTGTTAACTTTGGTAGATTTAATAAATTAGCGATAATTTTTACCCCAGTTATATTTGCTATAGCAAATATAACTGGGGTATTGATCCTTACATAGGTATCTATGTTAGGTATCTACGTTGAGGGGTGCATACAGGGGATTGACGGATTTTTGGGGATAGATTAGAATTATTGGCATATGTTTTTGGGTTGGAAAAATAATAATTTAGGAAATTCTAATAGAAATTTTTATCTTATATTTAAAAAGATATTGAAGTGGGGAGCGGTAGCCGCAGTAGTTTTATATGTTGCGGTAGTGCTTATTCGGATTCCGCATTTTTATAATTTAAGAAAAACCGAGGAACAGGTGGCGAAGATTCACGCGACCAAGCTTACTTTGGACGATGTGCTTGGTGTTAATTTACCCCCAGAGCCGGGCGCGCTTGCGGACGTAACTATTGAAGGCGTGGATTCTAACCAGAATGGCATTCGCGATGATGTGGAACTCGCCATTTTTAAGGAATATCCGAATTCCGCCAAAACCCGCGCAGTTCTTTTGCAATACGCGCTGGCGTTGCAGATGGAAATGGCGCAAACGATTGTGAATGCGGGGACTGTTACAGCGGTGGCGGAGGATAGTGGCAGAGCATATATGTGCATTGGGGAAATTACTTCAAGAGACGATATTAAAAAATTTATTGAAATAAGCGATAGACTACATAGTTTTGTAGAAATTAGACAATTGAATAATGAAGTAAGAAAGAAAGCCCAAAAAGATTTTTATAATAATAACTTAGGAAGTTATTCTTCTCTGGACGAAACTTGTGATTTAGATATTTCTAAATTATCTAATTAAGCATGAAACTCTTAAATTATTTTTTAGCTGTAAATTTATTATTTATTTCCAATTTATCCTTGGCGGCCACAAACGATTCTTTGTGTTCTACAAATGGCTATACTATCGCTACGATTAATGGGGTATTTACTGACGATAATGGCGCAAAACAAAACAAAGAAGCCTTAGAGTTTGGGCTTGGTAAAGAATATAAAGGAGAAAAATTAAAAGTTGACTATCTTTTTAATCCTTCTCACCTCGGCGGGCTTGGGGATATTGCGGTTTCGGTTTATCAAAAAATTTTTGATTCTGGCAAGGTTGAGGATTATGACCTTGTGGAAATGTTGAAAACCGCAAGCGAGCAAGTTCACACACAAAAATTACTATTAGTTGCCCATTCCCAGGGCAATTTTTACGCTAATAGTTTTTATGATGTGATTACGGACAAAGTCGGCGGCGTGCCAAAAGAATCAATCGGCGTGTATGGCGTTGCTACGCCCGCCGGCCGAGTTGCCGGAGATGGAAAATGGCTTACTTCTGATACGGATACGGTTATTGCCGGCGTAGTGGCCCGCGCGCCTTTTAAAAATATTATGGCTCCGAATACTCATATTGAATTGCAAAATGGCAATGATTCATTGGGACATAGTTTTTCCGATGTATATTTAAAATATCGGGGTGATAGAATTATTGCCGATATAAAGAATTCTCTTAATAAATTGTCGGAAAATAATATTCAAGGCGAACAGGAATTATGTATTGTTCCACCAGAGCTAACGCTTGCGCATAAGGCAGTGGGAGTTGTTTTGGCGGTTGCTGACCCGATTGCGACAGCGGGAAGTAATGCGGTGGTTAATACGGCAATGTTCGCGTATAAAACTAATAAATTTATTGCCAATTTAGGAGAACGCGCCGTTGTTCAATCCGGAACAATGTTAGTGCAGGTCTACGGGACGATGGGAAATTTTTTCAGCAATTTATTCGCAAGGGGAAGCAATAATAGCGGATTAGCATTGGTTTCAGAAATTGATTTGGAAAAAAATGAGCCCGCAAATGAATTTACGGTAATTAGTAATAAAAATGAAATAAGCAATGAAGTAAGTAATGTAAATACTAATAATACAAATGTGGTTGGTTCTAATATTAGAACCAGCGCTGTAATCGCTGAGCAAGATGAAGATGAGGCGGAAAGATTGGCGAAAGAGAAGCAGCAGACGACATTAGATAAACAACAATCAACGACAAATAATAATATACAACAGGTGACTAATAATAGTATTTCAGTTTTGGCCGGCGCCGGCCAGGGAGAAAAGACCTTTCCAGCTTGTTCATACAATACTACTCAATTGCCGACTCATCAGAAACTTTTGATTAACGAAGTGGCTTGGATGGGCGGGCCAGTCAGCGCTAACGATGAGTGGTTTGAGCTTAAAAATATTTCCGGCGGAGAATTAGATATATCCGGTTGGCAGGTTTTGGACAAAGGCGAACAAATCAAAATTACTTTTTCTAACGGTAAAAAACTATCCGCAGGCGGATTTCTCTTTTTAGAAAGAACTGACGATGATTCAGTTCCGGGCGTGGTGGCGGATACTATATATGCAGGGGCGCTTTCTAATACCGATGAAGGACTGCGACTTTTTGATGATAAATGCAATTTGGTTGATGAAGCGGTGGCAGAGCCGAATTGGTCGGCTGGCGACAGCGCGGCAAGGAAAACAATGGAACGGGGCAGCGATTTGAATTGGCATACTTACAGCGGTAGCGGAGAAACATTCGGAAGCCAGACAATTTTTGGCACGCCGAAAAAAGAAAACGGTTCGACAAGTTCACCGCAGGTAGTTCCAGAATTAAGTTTGCCGCTTAAAATTTTAATTTCTGAAGTGAAAATAAGCGGCAATACTTCCAGTGACGAATTCGTGGAGCTTTATAATTTGAATAATGAAGCCGTTGATTTAACCGGTTGGTCGGTGAAACGCAAGACCTCCGGCGGCACGGAGTATTCGCTGGTTTCCGCTAGCCGGCTGGACGGCAAGTCCATTCCCGTTAAAGGATATTTTTTACTGGCGCACGAGACGGATTATAGCGATTCGGCAACTCCGGACGCCACTTGGGCGGCATCTTACTCCATTGCTTCCAACAATACCGTTATTGTTTATGATTCTAACGGCGCCGTGGTTGATAAATTGGGGTTTGGTTCGGCAAGCGATTATGAAGCTAATCCTTATTCAAATAATCCAGCCGCGGGCCAAAGTTTGTCTCGCGTTTCCGAGACCGACACGGATAATAATGCCAATGATTTTATTTCTGCCAATCTCTCGCCGAAAAATTCCAGTGTTAGTGGCGGGTTTTTGGCTCCGCAGTCCGCCAATGCCGCCAATACTGTTTTAATCAGCGAAATTTTTATGGATATGGACGGCGCGGATACCGGGGAGTTTATAGAATTATACAATCCAACCGGTCAAAGCATCAGTTTAGCCGATTGGTCATTGCAGTATTTGAGCGGCGGCGCGACTTCTACTGATAAAATAGTTAAAAAAAATTTTCCCGAAGGGACGGTTATTTATCCTAAACAATTTTACTTGGTCGGCGCTGGCGGTTATGCCGGTACGGCAGAAGCGGATATGACTTGGAGCCAATCGTTGAATAACACCGGCGCCACGGTGTTTTTAGTTAATAGTACCAGCACTATTGAATACGCGGATGACGATAGCGTAGTGGATAAAAACGCTTATGGAACCGGCAGCGGCGTTTTGTATCCGGAAGGAACAATTGCAGTTCTGCCGGGCGAAGGAAAAAGTTTGGAAAGGAAATCTTTGCAAAACGAAAGTTGCTTTTCGGCGCAAGACAGCAATGAATTTTTAGGCAACGGTTGCGATACCGATACTAACAGCAGTGATTTTGAAGTTAGAAATAATCCTAATCCGCAGAATTCCCAAAGTTTTCCTGAGACGCGGGAAAAGCCGACTGCGCCGGAAAATTTCAGCGCGCAATTAGACACCGCCGCTTTAATTTTAGATTTGAGCTGGGATGAATCAGAGGACTACAACGGTTCTACAGAAGATATGAATTACTTGCTGAAATATTCCACCTCCTCTTTTGATAATTTAAAGGATTTAGACACGGTTTCTGATGTTTCTTACCAGTTTCAAATCCAAGAAATAGGCGTAAACTATTATTTTTCCGTAATTTCCAAAGACCGGGACGGCCTAACGGCTTCTACGAGCGCGACTACGACTTTAGCGGCACCCAGTCCGTTATCAAATTTGTATTTTTATAAAGATACGCGCGCCACTACCAGCAATAAATACCTGTTGGATTTTTATTATGATAATTATCCATTTGCGGCTGACGTTTATCAGGATGGCGGGAATTTAACTTGGAAAGCGCTGGTGTTTTATTTGAATAAAGAGGCATCGACAGAGCCGGAATTAAATACCGGTAATAATTGGCAGTCGGAGGATTCTGCTGAAGTTTTAGGTGTTGCTTATAAAAATTGCGCCGGTGGCAGTCCGCAAAGATTTTCTTTAATTTTGCCGGATACCAGCGATAGGTGCGGCACTGGCGGCGGAATAGAAAATAACGCTTTAGGATGGGAGTTTTTGGAAGACAATCATTTATTAGTTGAGCTTTCCAATACGGCTGACATGGTAGTTTATGACG
>Ga0209542_10000274_pt1 | contig 128935 bp, 147 predicted proteins | sample RifCSPhighO2_01_FD_184028 | JGI IMG/M metagenome (GOLD analysis project Ga0209542, IMG submission 184028) | Soil microbial communities from Rifle, Colorado - Rifle CSP2_plank highO2_0.1 (SPAdes) (version 2) | ecosystem: Environmental > Terrestrial > Deep subsurface > Rock core/Sediment ... | reverse complement strand
GGATGGGATCGGGTGAACCAAGCCCCTATGGCCGTCCAAGGCAAAAAGGAAGAATTAGTGATTTAAAAAGGTTGTGGTGGGTTTCTGCATATGAAAATATATAGAAAAGTTCGCCATAACGTTGTTATATTCACTTTTTTAGACACCTATAGAGAGGCTTACGCCGTAAATCTTAATTGAGAGGCACTTTCGCATAATCTTAAAAATGCAAACTCAAAGAGATTCGCATAACGAGAGATTATACGGTTCACTTCGTTCTCCTAAGTTTTTACTTTTAGATAGAGAGGGGACTTAGTCCTTAGGATAGATAGTCTGCTTCGCAGAAATTTATTTTTTATATTGAGCAGTTTTCCGTTTTCTCTATATTGTTTTAGATAAGATTTCAAAGTACTTATCTACATCCCTCTTAGTGTTAATTATATCAAACGATAGTCTTATACTATTTGTTTCTGCTATATAAGACGTGAGAATTCCATTTCGTTGGAGTCTTTCTACTATTCCTCTATTATCCTTATTGTTAAACCTAAATGGTAATATTCCAGAAGAGTACGCACTATTACTTTTTTCCAAAACTGTTGCATCATAATCAATCAACTTTGAAATGAAATATCTTTTAAGTCCTCCTGCATGTTCTGATTTTTTTGAAAAATCATTTCCAATTAAATAGCCATTTTCCAAAACTTCTATTGCTCTTACTAATGATATCATTCTTTCCTGTTTTAGTTTTGGAGTAACATTAGGTGTGATTGAATGGCTTTCATCTAGCATACCTTCCATAATTATTTGTGATTTTGGACTAAGTCCTTCCAATTTTGGAAGATTAGCAATGACTCTATTGCTTACATACAGAATTCCCAAAGGGTAGCTACCTAATGTTTTATGAGGAGTCGCAACGTAAAAATCAATACCAGATTCTTCTAACTTAGTAAAATCTATTACTGGAAGATTGCCTAAAGCTTGAGCACCATCTACAGCAACATATACATTTGGATTTTTCTCCTTAACTTTTCTTGCTAATTGTTCGATGTTAGCAACATAGCCATCAATTCTTCTTACATGGCTAAAAATAACAAGTTTTGTATCTTTATCTATGCTATCAATAATTTTACCATAATCATTGTCTTGGACAACTGGAATAGTAACTACTGTAACTGGAGTTTTCACAATAGATTCTAATCCTTCAAAATCCTCAGCAACAATTGCATCGGGAAAAGTTGACCAGCCGTCCTTGCCTTTTGTATTTCCATGGTCACGGTGTTCTTGAAATATTCTTATTATTGAATCGTTCTCTGCATCAGTGCAAACAACTTTGCCGGTATCAACCTCAGCTAGCCAATAGGCAAAAGATAGTGCTTCGGTTGTGTTTCTACCAAAAATAACTCGTGAAGGGTCTTTAAGATTTACAAGTTTAGCGACAACAGCTCTTCCGTCTCTGTAGCTTATATTTTTAGCTTCCAGACTATTAAGAAATTCATAAACTTCCCTAAATGGTCTTTGCAATGAAGCATGATTAAAATCTATAATTCCTTCTAGGTCGAAATGCCTGTATTGCATTAACTGCTTTTCATCAAGCACGTACAAATCTGCATCAAAGTTTTTCCCCATTTTTACTACCAAATTAACCACTTATTGATAGTAACAATAAGGAGTATACATATTAAACTATCGCTGAAATTTTAACCGAATTATGTAAAAATAAAGAAAAAATAACAAATAATGGAATTTAAATCCACAATTTATCTTTAGGTATTGTTTTTCGTGAATAATTTATTATAAATCCAGCTAGTTCAGGTGTCATTCCTTTCGGATGCTGCCCCACACCTTCCTCAAAGTGTGTAAATGGCTCTCTTTTGTTTGGATGTCCAATATAATCCACTTTTCCTAATTTTTTCTCGTATCTTTCACTAATAGGAGTTCCTGGATGGTAAGTGATTAGATTTAGTGATACTCCTTCAATATTAGGAAATTGCTGTATTAATTCAGCAGTTCTATCTATGGCATATTTAGCTGTTGTTTTTGTTTCTCTTGTCTCTTCTTCTGGAGATTCAGGATCAGGATGACCAAAGGTAAGGGATACTCCTACTTTTATCCCATTTTGATGTAATAAAGTTAAGGTGTCTTCTATAGAGTAGCCATTAAATTTATTACCGCCGCCGATACTTTTTCCAAATGAGTCTCTGATTTGCCCGTCGTAATGCTCAATACCTATGTATACATATTTTAATCCAGAATCCCTCATTCTTGACAGTAACCCAAGATTGGCCATAGAGTGAACAGTATTCTGAGTTGTCTGGCATCCCCATTTGAAATTGTATTTTTTTATTAAATCTACTAAGCCAGACATGTAATTCTTTTCCTTTGCAAAAAATGTACTGTCATCGAAGAATATTGCTTCATACCCTGCATTTCTCAATTCCTGCAATTCTTTCTCAACATGAGATAGGTTTCTAGCTGGCTCAACTGACCTTGGAGCATCCTCTTCAAAAAATACTTTCTTGATTCCCTCACTACAAAAACCACATCCAAATGGACATCCTTGACCAATCATAACTTGGGCTGTTTTATTTCCATCGAATATAGAAAACTGTCTCGAAATTTCATCTTCACCTTTCATCAAATATCTCGGCAGGATTGGAATTTCATCTAGGTGAATTGGCTTCCTTAGGCTGCTTACTATATCCGCCTGAGAATCAACATATCTTAAATGAGAGCCATCCTTATATAAGAGAACTCCTGCTCCATTTAGTTTAGCAAACCTATCTCTTTCTTGCGTAACCTTTTCTTTTATTTGCTTAGGGTTTAAAGTGGGATTCTCTTCAATAAGCCTGTATAATTCATCAAGTAGAAACATCCCATCTCCTGCAATTACAAAATCAGCGTCAATAGTTCCTTTTGTCTTGTAGTGCTTTACAAAATTATCTTCATGAGCACCGCCAAAAACTACAACAGTCTCAGGAGAAATTTGTTTTACTAAATCTCTAATATTTACAGAATTTTGGTAGGATACACTAAATGTGCTAACTCCAACTATTTTAGGCGAGTTTTCTCTTAAGTAGTCTGATAACTCTCTCTTGAAAGATGAGCTTTCAAAATCTTCTACTCCAGCAGGACACCAAACTTCTATTTCGTCTTTTACTTTATTTCTGTCTTGATATTCCTGTTCTTTCCTATCAGCCAAAACAGATAGAGCATACAATAATCCAGTCGGCTGTCCGCCAAATTTCTGATCTCCAGGATATGGAGAACTTACAAATAGTCCTTTAATTTTTGATTCTAGTGTCATTTGTACCACTCGCCGTTTCTTAACGAATCGTAAATTGAATTTCTGTTAGAATACCCTGTAGCCTGAGCTACCCAAGGTACAACCATCCTCTTTGCATCTGTCGAAGCTGCAATTGGACATGGCCTCAATCCATCGCGATTTGCAACGAATGGATGATTTGTCCCGGACCTTACTGTAACTCCCGGTATTTGGTTCAGAGATTTAACTATTGAAGAAATAATCATTCCGTCTCTTGTTTTGTTTCCTGACATTTCGCTTGTTGTTAAATTAGTAATTTGTTACCACCATTTAATAATAACATATAAGAACATCTATAATAAATTTACTTCCTATTTTTAACCGATTTATAGAAAAATTTATATATAATAACGTAAAATGGCTATTTATATGGAAAAAATAGAACTAGACCTCGTGGATAGGAAAATTTTAACGGAACTAGATAAAGATTGTAGAATACCAAATTCCATACTAGCGAAAAAAGTCAGGAAATCGAGAGAAGCTGTTAAATACAGAATTCAGCAATTACAAAAAAATGGAGTACTTCAGGGATTTATTACTTCCATCAATCCAAACAAGCTAGGATATTATATGTTTAAAGTTTATCTAAAGTTAGAAAACATTCCAAATGAAAGGGAAAAGTTTTTTGAAGAATTAAAACATAATAAAGACATCTATTGGTATGGAATTTCTGATGGAGTTTTTGATTGTGTATTTGCAATTCTTTCAAAAAGCATAACAGAATATTTTGAAAAGATTAATTTTTTACTTTCAAAATGGGAGCATATTATCATAAGCAAGGTTCTAGGTACAATGGTGGATACAACTCAATATAGCAAGAAATTCTTTATCAATGACAAAGATGTTCAAAGCGTAGTCTTTGGAGGAGATATAGTTGATAATAAAATTGATGAATTAGATTATAAAATATTGACAATATTGGCAAATGAGGCAAGAATTCCATTAATGGAGTTAGCAAGAAGGGTTAAATCTACAATAGAAATAATAAGAGGCAGAATAAGAAAACTCGAAGAAAAAAAGATTATTCTAAATTACAGAATTGCTGTTGATTTCAACAAATTAGGCTTAGAATTCTTCAAAGCTATAATTTATTTCAGGAAATTGTCAGAGCAAGACGAAAAAAGTATTTTTGAATGGATGCGACAGCATTCAAATTCTTTATATTATATCAGAAGTTTAGCCCCATGGGAAGTTGAATTTGAATTTGCAGTAGAAAACTACCAACACTTCAATAAAATAATTAATGACTTAAGACAAGCTTTTCCACACGTCGTAAGAAATTATGAGCATTTAATTATGATCTACGAACGCTGGATGCCAGCATATCATGAAATGTTGAAAACAAATGTCATTGAATGAACTATATTTTAATCTTTAAGTTTTTTAACGGAAAACTGCCATCACTTATTGTTCTCGATGTATCGCTTCGCTTCCTTTATAGAACGGTGCTTCGCAGAAATCATTGTAAAAACTACAGTGCCTCTCAGATTTACGGTGTCTAAAAAAGTCTGCGGACGCAGTTTTCCCACACTACGTATGGAAAAAGAATATAACACATATTTCACGGAAAAATCGGTCGCTTACGCTAAAATGCCAAGCATTTTCCAGATTTTTCCTAAGTTTTTTCCAGCTCTCAAAATTTGCCAACTCTGTGTGTGGGTTGCCTCACACGAGGGCAAATTTTGGAGGGAAAAAACCTCGTGAAATATTGTACGTTATGTGAACTTTTCCTAAATCTCCACCACAACCTTCCTATCTTTCTCATTAACCTCCTTCACTATCTTATGCCCCTTGAGTTTTTCCTTTATCTCTTTCCAGCTATATTTCTTTGATGCTTTGTTTATTTCATCAAGCACTTCCTTTATCAGCTGGTAGTTGTGGTAAATCAGCTCTCCTTTCTGCCTCAGCTCATGCTCTTCCTTCCTTAACCCTTCTATTGTCAATTTTTGGCTTTCTATTATCCGCTGCAGTTCCCTGATTTTCATGTCAGATGCAGACTCTTTCATCTCCCTGAATTGGGAATAAAAATACCCTAGCGCCTCGCTGAATGTTTCAAACTCCTGCTTTTTGTGCTTTTCATAATATTTCAAGTCAAACGGAGCCACGTCAATGACATTGTTATTTTCATCAAAAACAGCTTTTGCATTTATTTTTTGGTTTATTATTTTCTTAATTGAATTTAATAGCAAATGAATTTGCTTTTCATCAATGTTTTTTGGATTTTGTTTTTTATCTGTATTGGACAATAGGGTCACTTCTTCGGAATATAAGCCGCCTAATCCTAATTCTGTTGCCAAGGAGGTGACAAGCGAGTCTTTTTTTGAGTTTTTGAATAAATTGCTTAAATCGTTTTCCTTCAAGTCAAACATATTATAATTCATCATCGGGTAAACATATTTTAATTTCGGCTTTACAACCCTTTCCCTGAACTCGTGGTGCTCAAGGGCATTTATTATAACATTGTGCTTGTCGCAGAGTATTGCATTGCCCTTGCCGAAGAATTCAAGATAAAGGTATTTTGTTTCCTCCTTTGCTTTAAAAGTGATTTTGATTATTCTCTCGGGCTTTAGCTGTTCAATATCCGTTAAAAAATAGCCATCCAGATGCTTCCTCAGCAGCTGACCAAATCCCAATATCTCCTCATATTGCTCCTTTTCCTCTGCAATAAACAATGCTTTTCCTATTTCAACCCTCAGTAATTTTTTCCCTTTATTAGTCTTGTAAAGGCTAAAGACAAGCAAATTTGTTTCAGGCTGGTATATCCTATCGATTCTTGAATCCTTCAGGGCTTGGAGTTCTTCAGCCATATAGTGCAAGTCTATTGCCGATATCTGCTTTTTCATGCCTTCTCCAAAATGATTAAATCATTGTTTTTAACATTGGAAAAAACCATGGCATTTTGAATCCTGCCAAAAACATTAACATTTGAGGCAGCCCTTATCTCACTGCCTTTTGAAGCTGGCGTTTTGCCCCAGAAAATGCAGAAGCAGCTTCCTTCAGGCCAGTAGGCAACATCGCCTTCTGCAACAACTTCTTTTGCATCAGGCTCTACATCAAGATTTACTGGAATAGGAAAATAGATTTCGTTGCCCCATCTGTTTGCAGCGCCTTCAATAGGCAGCGCATTGTAAATTGCCTTTGCTGTAGGGGTATTCTTCAATTCAGCTGTTGCAGAGATATTCCCGGAAGTAATTTTGATTTTCATTTTCTGTTGGCTTTCAGCCATTTCTCCATCCTGTCAAGCCCTTTTTCAATTTCATGGATAGAGGTTGCATAGCTCAGCCTTATGTGCCTGTCGCTTCTGAATGCAATCCCGGGCACAACTGCAACTAAAGCTTCGTCAAGCAACTTGCCTGCAAACTCCACTGAAGCCATGCCTGTATCGCTGATGTCAGCAAAAGCATAAAAAGCCCCCTCAGGCTCAATGCACGAAATCCCACTAATCCCGTTCAGCCTTTTATGTATAAACTTCCTTCTCTCGTCAAAAGCCTTTACCATTTTTTTAACGCTCTCCTGGGTGCCTGTAAGGGCTTCCAGGGCAGCGTACTGCGCAATATTGCTTGGGTTGCTGGTTGAATGGCTCTGGAGGTTTTCCATTGCTGTTATTATTTCCCTGCTGGCTGCCGTATAGCCTATGCGCCAGCCCGTCATTGCATAAGTCTTGGAGACTGAATTCGAGATTATTGTCAGTCTTTTAATATCATCGTTCAACGACGCTATGCTGGTGTTTTTCTTGCCGCCATAAATAAAATGCTCGTAAACTTCATCAGAAACAACGTAAAATTTATGCTCAGCGGCAAGCTCTGCAATTTTCCTTATCTCGCTTGGCTCAATTATGGCCCCTGTAGGATTATTTGGCGAGTTCAAAATCAGCATTTTTGTCTTGCCAGTGACTTTTTCTTCCACAAACTCTGCAGTCAGCTTGAACTTGTCATCTGTCTTGCAGAATACAGGCTTTGCCTCGGCAAGCTTTATCATCTCTTCATAGCTTACCCAGCATGGGGCTGGCAGGATTGCCTCATTGCCTTTGTCCAAGATTGCCATCGCAATGTTGTAAAGCGAATGCTTTCCGCCGCAGCTCACAATTATTTCAGAAACATCATAATCAATGCTGTTTTCTCTCATGAACTTGTCTGCAATTGCTTTTTTCAGCTCCGGGATTCCGCCTACCGGCGTGTATCTTGTAAAATTGCCGTCAATAGCCTTCTTTGCAGCAAGCTTTATGTTTTCAGGCGTGTTGAAGTCAGGCTCGCCTGCGCCAAAAATAACAACATCCTTTCCCTCTTTCCTGAGCTGCTTGGCTTTTGCATCTATCGCAAGAGTTGCACTGGGCGTAATTCCTTTTACTCTTTGTGCTAACATTTGTACTTCATTTGCTTGGCAATCTTGTTGATATTAAAACCTTTTGTTGTGTCAACTGCAATGACTTTATGTTTTCTTCGTACTGCTTCGCTATAACAAACATCAAAAATCTCAGCCTGAAGGTTTTCCTGAATCTTGTTTTTATGGAATTTTTTCTTTTTTAATCTCTTGCTTAGTTCTTTAATTTCGCATTTTGTCACAATGCAGAAATCAGCATATCTTCTTGGCAGATAGTGGGAAAGGTGGGAGTCTATGATTGCTCCATTAAATCTTTTTATTTGATTTGTATTATTTTTTAGTGATTTAATTTCTTTAATTAAAGATTTGTTCAATTTTTTGATATCAACAATCTTGGTTTTTCTTTTTTTGTCATAGCCTTCATATAATTTGTTATTGGAAATAAGTTTGTTTACATCCAGATAATAAAAATTCAATTTTTTACTTAATTTTCTAGACAAAGTAGTTTTGCCTGTGCCTGGCACTCCGGATACTGCTACAACTTTCATAGTAATGGTTAGCCAGCATTATATTTAAATATTCTGTGAATAAACACGCTTTATGCGGGATGAAATCATTTTATCCACATCAAAAAAGCAGGAATTGATAGACATAACGCCAAGAATAAACACAATAATAAAAAAATCAAAGGTGGAAAACGGCATATGCAATGTTTTTGCAGCGCATGCGACAGCCGCAATCATTATAAACGAGAACTATGACCCGAACATCTGCCTTGATTTGCTGGATGCTTTGGACAAATTAGTCCCATCAGGAGTCTGGCGCCATGACAGGATTGACGGCAATGCCGACAGCCATATAAAATCCGCAATTTTAGGGCCGTCAGAGACAATACCAATAAAAGACGGCAAACTGGACTTGGGCAGGTGGCAAAGCGCGATGTTTGCAGAGCTTGACGGGCCAAGGCATGGCAGAAAAATAATTGTAACAGTCATGGGTGATTAAAATCAATTGCGACTTGTGCGGCAAGAGGGCAGAAAGTCTGGCAAAAGTTGGTATAGAGGGCGTGCAGCTTGACGTCTGCAATGACTGCGCAAGATTCGGCAAAGTTGTCCAGCAGCCGAAAAGGCTTGATGCAAAATCCCAAGTAATGCGGATGAAGAGCCAAGCTCGGCAGAAAGAGGAGAAAATGGAGCTGTTGGTGGAAAACTATGCCGAGGTAATCAGGAAAAAGAGGGAGTCAATGGGATTTACGCAGAAAGATTTTGCCCGTAAAATCAGTGAAAAGGAGGCAACCGTCCATAAGATTGAGACAGGCGCTTTAGCCCCTCCATTATCCTTGGCAAAAAAACTGGAAAGATTCCTTGGGGTCAGGCTGGTTGAGGAGTATGAGGAAAGTCATGAAACATCCAAAGGCAGAAGAATTAATGGATTTACATTGGGGGATTTCATCAATGTCAAGAAGTGAATATTTCATAATTGCATGAATTTACTTTATTCGAATATATTTTTTTATAATTGCCAAGTTTTTCATATAATTTTATATGGCTTATTTCACAATAAGGATCGTGCTCTTTTGGTGCACACATTATGTCGCAATCATTCGTGAAAGCGATATCAAAAACATTTCCGGCAGCAAATTCAACCAGGTTTTTTGATGAATAATAATATAGTAACCCGTCAATTTTCTTGTTAGAATGCAATGCATATATGGGATTTGTAATCCATATTGTTCCGTTTTTCTCATTTATCTTGGACTGGAAAAAAAGCAATGCCTCGTTATTTCTTTGCTGTTGGTATGAGATTGCTGATGATATTTTAGAGAATGTCATAAAAATCCATGCAAGCGCCATTATTATAAAAATCGCTACCGCAATTTCCTTAAATTTCATTTTTTTATAAATTTCGAATAGTAAAATTGACAAAAGAATGTAAAGAATTGGCAATGCAACTATCATAAACCTCATTTCCTTGTGTCTTGCAAATGAATAAAATAAGATGTAGAAAATAACAGATGCAAATAATGCAAAGATCCTGTGGCCCGTCAATTTCTTGTTTTTATAGATTAGCAATGGGGCAATAAGCAATGCGGCTAAAAGGAAATTTTCCTTTGCAAGCCCGATAGGATAAAACAGCCATCCACGATAAAGGTTCCATGCAGTTGTATGCACGAAGAACGTCTGGATTTTTAAAGGTCGCAGCACGTCACCATACATGAAAAAATTGAAAACCAGGTAAGGCAAAATTAGGCATAACAATCCAGCAATATAATTAAAAATTTTGCTGGCAAATCCTTTTTTATTATATCCGCATAAAACAAATGTTGCAAAAATCCCTATAAAAACAAATGAATGGAAAATCCTGAACATCATTGATATTCCCGCGAATACTCCGGAAAGGAAATATCTCTGTTTGAAAAAAAGGTAAAAAGACACCATCACAAAAAAAGCAGAGGGAATTTCTGTCAGTATATTGCCGCTGAAAAAGAGGAATGTGTATGAAAAAGCAAGAAAGAAGGATGCTAAAAGCCCTGTCTTCTCAGAGAATGACTCTTTTCCCAGTTTATATGTCATGAATAACACAAGGCACGCAAATATCAAAGAAACTATCCTTGAATAAAGCACAATATCCGTGTCCAAAAGCCATCCAAAGCCAAGAATCAAAGGAAACAATGGCATCCTGTAATCTTCCCACAATCCTGAATGGCCTAAGGAATAGATGTATTTTCCCATGCCAATGTAAACTGAAGAATCCCACCAAACGTCTTTATAGAAAACAAGAAAAATTGCATTTGCACAAATAAATGCCAGTATTATTATGCTTATTCCAATATTGTCCCTCAGCCTCATTTTATTAAAAAAATACGCAAGAATAAATAATACTTTCTAAAGAATCAGTCAATCTTATTGCCCTGCTTGTTAAGCATGTACCATTCCATTGGTGTTTTTGACAATGCCTTGAAAATGCCTACATTTACATAATAGGTCACTACAATTCCGTAGCTGAATGATGATGCTATCATAGGAAGCGTCAGCCTTGACTTGTTGGCCTTTGCAAGCGCAACTATGCTTGACACAATCAAGCCGCTGGTTAATATGATGTTTCTTGCCATCTCGTAAAAAAACCTTCCCCATTCTATAGGCGCAGGAGCATGCGTCATAAAGCTGAGAGTGCCTGTTATAAAGAGCCCTGCAAGAAGGACTGAGAGCATATACCCGCTGCAGAATATAATCCCCATGTACATCTTGTCCATCAAGCGAAGGTGTCTGCTCTTTGCTATTGCTATAAAGTGCTTTTTCCAGGAGTAGATAACCCCATACGCCCATCTCATTTGCTGTTTGTAAAGATCCTTGAGCGTGTATGGAACTTCGCTGTCGCACTCCAAGTCGTCCAGATACTCTATCTTGTAGCCCCTCTCAAGCAGCCTGAGTGAGAACTCTATGTCTTCAGTCAGGTTGCCGCTTTCCCAGCAGCCAATCTCTGCAAGCACGCTTTTCCTTACTGCTTCGGCAGAGCCGCAAAGGAAGGTTATCCCCCTCCTTTGGTACATAAAGGGTATTGTAATATGATGGCATGTTGACACTATTGTAGAGCCCAGCACAGACACAAGGTTTTGGTTGTAATTGATGAGCTTCCATCTTGCCTGCACTCCTGCAATCTTTTTGTCTTTCATGAAAGGCTTGACTATCCTTTTCAGGAAATCGGGCTGCGGCGCAAAGTCAGAGTCAAAAATCACAATAATTTCCCCTTTTGAGTATTTTAGCATGTTGTTCAGGTTGCCAGGCTTGTACCCGATATTGCTCTGCCTTTTTATCACTTTCACCAAGCTGTGCTGCTTAGCAAATTCCTTCAGCTTCCTTGAAATTTCAGGCCTGTTGCTGTCGTCCCCTATGAGAATCTCGTACCTGTCTTTAGGGTAATCAAAGCCAAGGCAGCTTTTCGCGCACCTTATAGCAACGAGCTCGTTAAAGGTCGGAATCTGCACCGTAACCAAAGGCAGGTTTTCATCATCAACTGGCTCTTCCTGCTTCTGCTCGCGCTTCTTGAAGAGTATGTAAAAAGACATTATCAGGTAAAGCACTGACATCAAAACAGCTACTAAAAGCAAAGCGTTGAATGCGCCATTAAACATATTGTGCAAAAAGTCGAGTATTCTCCTCCCTGCAGCATTATACCATGAAAAGAATTCTGTTACTAATGCTATGTAATTCTGGATGAATTGCTGTAAAATTTCTTTTAGCATTTTGGCTCACTTGATATAATAGCTTTCTTCCCAAAACCTGTTCCTTAACAGGCTGACTAAGATTATTATATTTAAAACTATTGTATATGGAAAGTAAAAAAATATTGCAAGCACGTTTTTCAGGCTAACCCTGTCATTGAACATTTTTAACGCAGCTATGCTTAATATCGTTGTCATAATGCCTGACAAAACGCCGAAGATGCTGTACAATGACACTCCAAAATCGGGAATTTTGTATAGCACATATATTGGCCCCATGAGGCTCAGCCACTTGAAAAAATAGCCGAGCATGCTGAACATGCCCTGTGAATTGTATGGCAGCCAGTAGTTTATCTGGTACACTATCAGTGGCAAGGACAGAAACGCGTAAAAGGACCACCAAAACTGGTTTATGTAAAGGAACAGTATTGACGGGCTTGACTTCCTCGAGAAAAGCGACTTATTTTTTACTATAGCCTGCAAAGTGCCTATCCACCACCTTGCCCTCTGCCTGTACAGGTCGCTGACTTTTGTCGGCACAAGCGTGTATCCTATCGCTTTTGGCGTATTTAATGTTTTGCAGCCTGCTTTTTTCATCTCCAGTGCAATATCCTGGTCCTCTGCAAGTGTGTCTTTTTTGAAATAGCCGATTTTTTCCAGTGATTTTTTCCTGTAGCATGCCAAAGAGCCGCTGAACCATATGCCGTTGCTGAAAACTTTGGAAAAGCTGTTTCTTATTAAGTTGCTGAAATGGTATTCAATGTTCTGGAATGCGCTGATAATGGACTTGTTGTTCTTGACATTGTTGTTGCCTGTAGTTGCGCCTATATTCCCGTCATGAAAAGGGCTGACAAGCTCCCTTATGCAGTTTTTGTCAAGCACTGTGTCTGCATCAATAGTCACAATAAATTCATTGGAAGATCTCAAAACTCCTTTATTCAGCGCTTCTACCTTTCCAAGATGGTTCTGCCTCAGTATTTTAACCTCTTTATATTTTCTGAGCACGGTTAATGTATTGTCTTTTGAGCCGTCATCAACCACGATGACCTCCATCTTGTTTTTCTTATAGCTGGAGCTGAAGATGGAATCTATGCATTCGGTGATGTTATTCTCTTCGTTATAGGCTGGTATTACAATAGTTACTTTCGGCTCAAAGCCGCTTCTGTTTCCCTTGAAAAACCAGGAAATTGTAAATATAAGAAAAATGAATGTGAGGAACAAAAACAAAATACCGAAAAGTATGCCTGACCCGAGCATTATGACGTCTTCCATTGTGTTATTGAAATACCTTGTATAACATAAGACATAAAAGATTAGTACTTTTAAATATTTCTATTAAAATTATCGAGCCAGAAAATCCAGTCCTATGTTCCTGCAGACTTCCTTATAGCCGTATAGGCACATTCCTATGCCTGTGAGGTATGTTATGTATACTATGGAGCCTAATATGATGCCTATAACCGCAAGCCATTTTCCCCCATATTTGGATGGCTTTTTTTTGATGCCAATCAGGGATTTTATTCCAAGGTATACTGCCAGCAGCCCAAAAATCAGGTTAAGCAGTGGAATCCAGAATAACAGGCCAAATGCGAAAGAGCTTATGGAAAGCCCCTGTCTTTTGTGCCTGTCAGCATAGTATGTGTATGCAGCGCATAGCGGCAATACAGCCAGCAGGACTGCATAGTAAATATCCATCTTGAATAGTGTCATATTGTTGTACTTGGCAATTATTACGTAGATAATGATAAGAAGATAAAGTGCCCACGCTGCTCCCGGAGATAAATGCTTGTTCATATTGGTTGTAATTGTTTTTTTAATGTATATTTAAGGTTTCCTAGATTAACAGCCAAAACAACAAATTTTATAAAATTGGAGGGAATGCCATAAGCTATGGAAGATGTGGAATTGAACAATAATATATCAACAGGCAGCAAGCTGCTTGACACAATGCTTGATGGCGGCTATGAAAAAGATGTTATAACTACAATCTACGGGCCTGCCGGCTCGGGCAAGACAATTCTTTGCCTGCTCTGCTCGGTTGATGTGGCCAGAAACGGGAAAAAAGTTGTTTATGTTGACAGCGAGGGCGGCTTTTCTCTCGAGAGATTCAGGCAGATATGCTCAAGCATAAGCCAAGACTACAAAAAAATACTTGACAACATAATATTTTTGAGGCCGACAAGCTTTTCGGAGCAAAAGAAGTCTTTTGAGAAGCTCAGGGACATAGTCAATGACAGGATTGGGCTGATAGTCGTTGACACCATAGCAATGCTTTACCGCCTTGAGCTGGGCAAAAACGATGATATCCATGAAGTAAACCTTGAGCTCGGAAAGCAGATTTCCTGGCTTACTGAGATAGCAAGGAAAAAGCAGATTCCGGTGCTCATCACAAACCAGGTTTATACGGACTTTGACGACAGGGACAAGGTTAACATTGTCGGCGGCGACATTCTCAAATACGGCAGCAAGTGCCTCATAGAACTGCAAACCACCCCAAACAACAACAGGAGGGCCATCCTGAGGAAGCACAGGAGCATTGGCGGTGAGAAGGAAGTTTTGTTTAAGATTGTTGACAGCGGCATAATAGCCGCAGCTGAAAGCAGGGGATTCAAGCTTTTTTAGGGTGATTTTTTCCTCATTAAAACATTTCAAAACCTTTTTAAACACTCATTCATAAGCCTGGCTTATGGGGGAGAAGGTTAGGGAGTTTCTTGAAAGGAGCAAAGCGCTTGATGACAAGCACGCTGCCGAAGTGCAGCACAAAAAAGGCAAGCTTACTGCAAGAGAGCGCCTTAAGCACCTTCTTGATACAGGCTCTTTTGCAGAGCTTGATGCTTTTGCAGAGCTGCAAAGCAAGGAGCTTGAGGCAAAAAGAAGGTATGGTGATGGTGTTGTAGCCGGCTATGGCACAATAAGCAAAAAGCCTGTTTATGTCTACGCACAGGACTTCTCCTTTATGGGCGGCTCGATGGGCAATACTCACAACGAAAAAATAGCCCATGTGATGGAGCTGGCATTGAAAACAGGATGCCCGTGCATCGGCTTGTTTGACTCAGGAGGGGCAAGGATACAGGAAGGAATTTCCGCCCTGGAAGGCGGCGGCAGGATATTTCAGCTTAACACTTTGTCTTCAGGCATTGTACCGCAGATATCTGCAATACTTGGCCCTTGCGCAGGTATTGCCGTTTACAGCCCTGCTTTGACTGACTTTGTTTTTATGGTGAATAAAACAAGCTACATGTTCATTACAGGTCCTGATGTAATAAAAACAGTCACTGGCGAGGCAATTGACTTTGAGGGGCTGGGGGGCGCATCAGTCCAAAATGAGAAAAGCGGCGTAGCGCATTTCATGGCAGAAAATGAAAAGCAATGCTTGGACATGATAAAGATTTTGCTGAGCTATCTCCCCCAGAATAATCTTGAGAGCCCCCCTTATCATTCCACAGACATTCCGGCAAGAGAAACAAAAAGGCTTCAGGGCATTGTTCCGGAAGACCCAAAAAAGACTTATGATATAAAAGATGTCATCATAGAGATTTTTGACAAAAAATCCTTTTTTGAGGTTGGGGCGAATTACGCGCAAAATGCGGTTATCGGGTTTGCAAGGCTTAACGGCTATGTTGTTGGAGTTGTAGCCAACCAGCCGAAGGTGCTGGCGGGCTGCCTTGACATTAACTCCTCTGACAAGATTTCAAGATTTGTGAGATTTTGCGACTGCTTCAACATACCGCTCATAAATCTTGTTGATGTCACTGGTTATTTGCCCGGCACAGAGCAGGAGCATAATGGCATAATAAGGCACGGCGCAAAGGTGCTTTACGCCTATTCCGAGGCGACTGTGCCAAAAATATCGCTTGTGCTTAGAAAAGCGTATGGGGGGGCTTACATCGCACTTGTCTCAAAGGGGATGGGCTTTGACAAGGTTATAGCGTGGCCAATGGCCGAGATTGCAGTCATGGGCGCTGAGCAGGCAGTCAGTATAATAAACAAGGATGAGCTAAGCAAAAACCCGAAGCTGAAATCTGAGCTATCAAGGCAGTACTCGGAAAAATACCTTAACCCCTATAGTGCAGCAAGCCTCGGAAAAATTGATATGATAATTGAGCCAAAAAACACAAGGATTGCCATGGTCAAGTGCCTTGAAATGCTGCTTTCTAAAAGAGAAAAAAAGCCGGCAAAAAAACACGGAAACATGCCATTGTAAACATGGAAGAGCTTGTTGTTAAGGTTGACGGCAGGGAATACAAGGTTTTTGTAGAGGAAACAGAAGAGGGCAAAATACTTGTGCACTGCGGCTCTGATGTTTACGAAGTTGAGACAAAAAAAGATGCTGAAACATCCGCAATTGACAGGCTGCAAAAAAGGCAGAAGATAAGTGAGGGGGCTACTGAAATAACAGCGCCTCTTCCCGGGATTATTTACGAAATAAAAGCCAAAGAAGGCGCAAGGGTAAAGCAGGGGCAGAGCCTGTTTATACTGATGGCTATGAAAATGGAGAATGAGGTAACCGCGCCTAAGGATGGTGTATTAAAAGATGTTAAGGTAAAGAAAAATGACAATGTGAACAGGGGCGATGTGCTTGCAATAATAGAATGAGCAATGCTTACTTGCCTATCTTCTCTGCCCCTTTCCACATATAAGGGAACAATGCAGCTGCGAGCAGTGCCTTCAGTGTGTCTCCTATGATGAAAGGAACCAAGCCGAATTTGAGGACCTGAAGCCATGATATCTTTCCGAGCGCTATCCAAAGCCAAGGAAGGCCGATTGTATATAACACAATCTCACCAACAAGCATGCACAGCAATATGCTTTTTCCTGTTCTCCCGTAGCCTTTCTCTATCATAATCCCCACAAGGAACGCCATAAGCAAAAATCCTATTATATATCCGCCTGACGGGGCAAGCTTGAATCCTTCGCTGGCTTTCAAAAATACATCAACTCCCGACTTGTGGCCTGCAAAAACCCCAAAGCCGAGGAGCCCGGCAAGGGCATATGCAGCCATCGCAATCAATCCTTTTCTTGAGCCGAAGAAGAATGTAACAATAAAAACACCAAAAGTCTGCATTGTGATGGGCACCGGCCAAAGCGGTATATGGAACATCTTCTCCATAGCCGCTATGTATGAGGCTGGTATTGTAATGTTTGCCATTGCCGCCATAAAAACAACGCTTGCAAGTATCATAAAAACATCAAGCATTATTGTACTTTGATGAAACAGAATCTCGTACAAAGTCTTGTTTTTGTTTGCAGTTATCATATCATCACCTTTTTCCGTTTCCGGTTTTGCTTAAAAGTATTCCTGTCAGGACATTCAGGGCCCATGCCTGAAACCAGTTGATTGTGAGATAGCTCCCGAACACATAGTTCCAGAGCAGTTTGACAGGAAACGCCAGAATCAGTCCGACCAAGGCGCTTAAGACAATCACTACCAATATTGCGTATGCCATGTCCACAAGCTTTTTTAATATTGGTATGCTCTTCAAAATCGCCATTCTGCTGAAGTTTGCCAGTGTCTTTTTTAAATATTGTGATTAGTACCTGATGCTTATGTCTCCCTCTGCAACTTTAACTACATTGCTTTTGCCTGTTTTCAGCAGCAGGCTGCCTTCTTCATCGATGCCTATTGCCTTCCCGCTTAATCTGCCAGCTCTTGTGATTGCGGTTACGTCCCTGTTTATTGTATCACAATGCATTTTCCAGATTTTTGATATTTTTTCAAATTTATTTTTATTGTAATAATTATTATATAAGTTGAAAAATTCATAAAGTATATTTCTAATCAGTTTTTTAATGTATATTGTTTGGTTTTTAATCATTTTGAGTGATATAGCGGTGTTTTTTATTTCATTGGGAAATTTGCTTTGGTTGACATTAACACCAATCCCTATAACAGCATAATTAGCTGGAAAAATCCCTTCTGTAAGAATGCCGCACAATTTCCTGCCGTTGTAATGGACGTCATTGGGCCATTTTATTTTTGTGCTGATGCCTGTCATTTTTTTAATGGACTTGACAACTGCTATTGCCGCGGCAAATGTCAGGTATTGCAGATTTTCCGCTTTTTTTGGCGAAAGTAAGATTGACATCCACAAGCCTCCTTTGGCAGAGTGCCATTTTCTTTTGAAGCGCCCTCTCCCTTTTATCTGCGCATCAGCGACAATAACAATATTTTTTAGTCCTTTCTTGGAAAATTCCTTGGCTTTGTCTTGAGTGGACTTCAATGATTTGAAGCGGTAAATTTTGCACTTCATATAGCTATTATCCAAAGAACTGTAAAAACTATTCTTCAAGGCTTCCCTCATTCAGCGCTTCCTGCCTCGCTGCCATCACCCATGGATTTATTTTTTTGCCTGGTGCATCCTGTTTTTTCACAAGGTACTGCGCGACTGCTGTTGTTACTATAAGCACTTTTTTCTCTTTCGGCAAAGCCTCTTTTTTCTGCTTTAATCCTTTCATCTCCTCCATTATCATATTGTTTTCTATAAAAGATGTTGCAACATTTCCCTTCAGGAATTGCCTCTTGCTAAGCACAAGCTTGTGGAACGGCGTCGTAGTTTTTACCCCCTCAATAATAAACTCGTCCAAAGCCCTTCTCATCCTGGCTATTGCCTCGTGCCTTGTCCTGCCGTGGCAGATAAGCAAGGCGATTAAAGAGTCAAATTGCGGCAGAATCCTGCAGCCCGTATGGCACGAGCTGCTTATCCTGATGCCGGGCCCTCCCGGAGGCAGGTAGTTGACGACAGTGCCCGGAGAAGGCGCAAAATTGTTGCTTGGGTCCTCTGCATTTATCCTGCATTCAATTGCATGCCCCTCTACCTTTATGTCTTCCTGATTGTAAGCAAGCTTGGCTCCTTCGGCGAGTTTTATCTGCTCCTTTATCAAATCTACATTTGTCACCATTTCTGTAACGCCATGCTCAACCTGTATTCTTGTGTTCATCTCTATAAAATAGAAATTCCTGTTCTTGTCCAGCAAGAATTCCACAGTGCCTGCCCCTTCATAGCCTATAGCCGTTATTGCATTCACGGCAGCAGCGCCCATCAATTCCCTTAGCTCATTGTCAAGTGCAGGGCTTGGCGCCTCCTCTATCAGCTTCTGGTGCCTTCTCTGTATGCTGCAGTCCCTCTCCCCAAGATGGATGACATTTCCATGCCTGTCAGCCAAAATCTGGAACTCTATGTGCTTTGGCTCTTCAAGGTATTTTTCTATGTACAGCGAGCTGCTGCCAAAAGAGTTTAACGCCTCTTTCTCTGCGCTTTCGTAGGCATTAAAAACATCCTCTTCCCTTTCGACAATCCTCATCCCTTTGCCTCCGCCTCCTGCAGATGCTTTTAGTATGACGGGAAATCCGCTCCTTCTTGCAGCCCTTAGTGCATGCCTCTTGCTCTTTAGATCTTCTTTAACTCCTTCTATTACCGGGATGTTTGCCTTGAGCATTGCATTTTTCGCCTCTATTTTGTTTCCAAGCTTCCCTATCATCCTTGAAGACGGACCTATGAATTTTATGCCCCTTTTCTCGCATAGCCTTGCAAACTTGGGGTTTTCTGAAAGGAACCCGTAACCGGGATGGATTGCATCGCATTCGCTTTGCTTTGCTATCTCAACTATTTTCTTGATGTTGAGGTAGTTCTTCGGCTTGCCTATGTTGTAGGACTTGTCTGCGAACTTCACAACCAGGCTGTCTTTTTCTTCATCAGAATAAATTGCGATGCTTTCTATGCCCAGTTCGCGGCACGCTCTTATTATGCGCAGTGCTATCTCTCCCCTGTTTGCAATTAATATTCTCTTGAAGCTACCGTTGCCAAGTTTGGTATATGTTTTCTCCTTATCTCTGTTTATGCCGAATCCCCTCGTAAGTATTTCCAGAAATGACTTATTTGAGGGGTTGCCGAGTATTTCTTCTATCTGGGCTTCGTCGATATGCGGCAGCCTTTTCATGACATTGGTTGTTATAAAGCCGCCCATGCCGCCTATTTTTGATGAGTTAAAAATGCTTTTACCTGGCGTGATTATATGCTGCTTAATCAGCTCTTCAAAGTGCCTGTATAAGGCAGGAAACATCTCTTTGGTTTTTTTAGCAGAGCCTGCCAAGGCTATATACATACTCTCCAAAGGCTTCAAAGCCCTGTTGATGATGTCCAATACTAATTTGCGCCTCAAGCTCGCTGACTTGCTCACTAATTTTTTTCCCTTAAGCATACAGCATGCTTTTGCTTCTCTTTTTATAAAGATTTTTGTGTTTTCCAGTAATGGATATACTTTATAATAACTATTTTATTATATATATTAAAAAATATAATGGTAGAAAGTTATTTAAATTAAACCAAAGTTTAGAAACAAGCTAAAATGAGCCGGTTTAACGAGCTGAAAAACGCGGATGGCGGAATAAACGCAGATAACATCAAGAAGATTATACCCTATGACGAGCACTTTTTATTCATTGACCGGGTTATAAGCCTGACGAGTAGCAGTATAGTAGCTGAAAAGGATGTCACAGGCAAAGAGGATTTCCTTAAAGGCCATTTTGTAGGCTTTCCAATAATGCCAGGCGCTTTGACTGTTGAAGGTATGGGGCAGGCAGGCACTTTGCTTGTGAGAAACAATATCCCAAACCATCAGGAGAAGGATGTGCTTGCCTACAAGATGAAAGAAGTAAAATTCATGGCCCCTATACTGCCTGGGGATACTGCAAGGTTCGAGCTGGATTTGATAGCCCAGGATGAAAGAGGGGCGATTCTTCAGGGCAAGGCGTTTGTAAAAGACACTTTGGTGGCAGAGGCTTTGCTGATGCTGGCAATTGTAAACAGGGCAGAGTTCAGGTCAAAATTCGCGAGGTAGAGGGGTAAATTCTATGTACGTAAAAGGAGTTGGCATGACAAAGTTCGGGGCACAGACAGATACAAGCCAGGAGCTTGTCTATGAAGCTACAATGGAGGCGTTGGAAGACGCTAATTTTAATATGGAAGATATAGATGCTATTGTCTCATCAACTGTTGACAATGAAAGCAGTGGTGAAAGGCAGAGGGGGTTTTCCTCGATTTTAAGCAGCATGTTCAAAAAGAAGGTTCCCATACTAACATCATCTGCTGTCTGCGGCGGAGGAGGTTCAGCAATCTGGACAGCAAATAAAATGGGTTATGAGAATGTGCTTGTTGTTGGCTCTGAAAGGCTGCTGTCCAATAACACTGCAAATACAACAGACGAAATCCTTATGGCAGCTGAAAGATTGTATGAGCAGGCTGATGGACTGATTTTTCCTGCACAGAACGCCTTGGTTGCGCAACAGTACATGCTCAGGTATGGCGCTACAACAGATGATTTTGCATTGGTTGCTTTTAAAAACCACAGCAACGCTTATCTGAATCCAAAGGCAAGGTTTTACAAAAGGCAGGTTACATTAAAGCAGATAAAGAAGTCTCCTGTTGTTGCATCTCCATTAAGGCTTTTTGACTGCAGCTTGTCTGTCAATGGCGCTGCCGCAGCTATTCTGACAAAAGAAAAAACAGATATTGAGATAGCAGGCTCAAGCCTATATGTTGACAGGCTTTCAGCTTTTGAAAACGAGGACATGACTTCATGGCAAGCCAGCAAACTTGCCGCGGAAGAAGCTTACAAACAGGCAAATTTGTCTCCTAGTGATATCGATGTTGCTGAATTGCACGATGCCTTCACTCCTGTTGAGGTTATTTCCTATGAGGATTTGGGGTTTTGCAAAAAAGGAGAAGGCAAGTACATGATAAGGAAAGGCACAGTCAACTTAAATGGAAAGCTGCCTGTGAATACAAGCGGCGGGCTGAAGGCAAAAGGCCACCCGATAAGCGCAACAGGAATTGCACAGGTTTACGATCTTGCGAAGCAGATGCGAAAACAGGCTGGCGACAGGCAGGTTGATAATGTAAATTATGCGCTGGCACATAATATAGGCGGGGCAGGAAGCACAGTTACTGTGCATATCCTGAAGAAGGTGGGGGCATGATAATAAGGTGGATATGTGAAAAATGCAGCAAGAAATGGATTTACCCTATTGAAAAATGTGTTTACTGCAAAGGACCTGTAATCAAGCAGAAAGGCGCCAAGATAAGGGTTGCAGGCATTACAAAGGTTGCAATTCCCTCTCCCATGCACCCAATCATACCATATAATGTCCTGCTTCTTGAGGATGAGCACGGCAACAGGATGCCTAAAAAAACTATGAAGGATTACAAGATTGGAGATGATTATGTCGAGCAAAGAGCAAAGGGCAAAGATGCTGTTGCTGTTGTAAAAGTAAAGTATGATATTTATGAAGCGATTAAAGATGCTGTTGGGCTTTTGAACAGGATTGATTTGGGCAAAGACGACAAGATTTTAGTCAAGCCGAGCATTGTGGCTGCTGCTTATCCATATCAGGCTGTAAACACAAATCCAGATTTTCTGAATGCGCTGATTTTGGCTCTGCTGGAGCATGGGATTAGCAAAGAAAACATTATGATAGCGGAGCAGGCGCTAATCGGCTCGGATTCAATGGATGCTGCTTCAAAGGCAGGCATACTTGAAGTTTGCAAAAAGAATGACATAAGCTTTGCTGACATTTCAAAAGGCCCCTTTGAGGAGATTGAAAGCGACGGATACAAATTTAAGATTCTTAAGGAAACATTGAACAGGAAAATCATCAATGCCCCTATAATGAAGACAAACTCCCAGATTGGATTGTCAGGGGCAGTGGAAAACTTGTCAAGGCTTTGCGACGAGCCTACCCAGAGAAGGATGTACTTTGACAATATAGATGAGACACTGCCAAAGCTTGTTAATGCATTGAATGTGATTACAATAGCTGATGCAACAAGCGGAATGCAGGGGCAGGGTCCATTAACTCTTGGAGAGCCGGCTTTCCTTAACCTTGTTTATGCAGGCAGAAATCCAGCAATGCTTGATGCTGTTTTCTGCAAAGCATCCATGCTTGAAATCCCGCCTTACATAAAGCTAGGCAAAAATGCGATAAAAGATATTGAAATTGTCGGCAACGAGCTTGATGCATTAAAATACCCCATAAAAAAGCCGGTTGCAGAAGAAACCCCGCATCCTGACATCAAGGTTATTGACGGAAAAGCCTGCCCTGCATGCCTGAACGCAATGTTCAATGCAACATCAAGGCTTATTGGATTGAGGGGAGAACAGCTTAATCTTGTAATGGGCTCCGTGCTTTCAGGGGAAATGCTTGAAGGCAAAGAAAGGCTTGTTGCATATGGGGATTGCGCAATCAAAAGGCTTGATGAGATGAAGGTAAAGCCAATGGCACAGATAAGCGAAAAGACTGACATGATTGAGCAGATTGTACTTCTGAAAAAACTGCTTACATCAAAAGGTGAAGCAACAATAACGCCAATTGACAAAGTGAAGTCAAAGATGAAAAAGCTTTTGTCAAGGGTTGTGCAATAAAATGCTTAGCGGAAAAATCGCTTTGGTTACAGGCGCTTCAAGGGGGATAGGCAAAGCCATTGCAATAGAGCTTGCAAGGAACGGGGCAGATGTTGCTGTCAATTACAACAGGAACGAGAAAGAAGCCCTGGAGGTTGTTGAAGATATCAAAAAATTGGGATGCAAAAGCATTGCAATAAAAGCAGATGTAGGCAGCTTTGATGATGCTGCAGCGATGTTCGAGGCTGTGAAAAAGGAGTTTGGGAGAATTGACATACTGGTCAACAATGCAGGCATAACCATGGACAGGACATTGAGGAAGATGACAAAAGAGGAGTGGAATAATGTTATTGAAGTCAACTTGAGCAGCATTTACAATGTTACAAAGAATGCCTTGCCGCTAATGGAAAAAGATTCAAGAGTCATAAACATCTCATCAATTGTTGGTATTTATGGCAATTTCGGACAATCAAACTATGCTGCATCAAAGGCAGGCATCATAGGCTTTACAAAGTCGCTTGCAAAGGAGCTTGGAAAGCACGGCATTACTGTCAATGCCATTGCCCCTGGTTTTATCAAGAGTGACATGACAAGCAGGATACCATTCATAAGAAGAAAGTTTGTTGAGTGGCTGATTCCGTTAAAAAGAATGGGCAGTGCTGAAGAAGTGGCTTATGCTGCATCGTTTCTTGCGTCAGATGAGGCAGGCTATGTAACAGGGCAGACTATCAGCGTAAGCGGAGGCCTGGCAATCTAAAATGTACATCAAAGGAGTTGGCATGACGAAGTTTGGAATCCAGCAGGATCCAAGCAGCCACATGGTTTATGAATCTTCAATGGAGGCTCTTGACGATGCTGAAATGACTATGAATGAGATAGATGCCATTGTTGTGTCAAGCATAGAGATAATGAGCAATGGCGAGAGGCAAAAACACAGCGGCTCTGTAATAAGCAGCATTTTCAACAAAACCCTTCCGGTACTGTCTGTGCCTGCAGGGTGCGCTGGAGGCGGCACTGCATTGTGGGCAGCATGCAAGCTGCAGAAATCAGGCAATTTCAGAAATATACTTGTGATTGGGTTTGACAAGATTATAGCCAACACCAGCAAAAAAGTAACTGATGAGATATTAATGGGCGGCGAGCGGGTTTACGAGCAAACAGAAGGATTGAATTTTCCAGCGCAGAATGCACTTGTGGCGCAGCAGTACATGCTGAAATACGGAGCAACAACAGATGATTTTGCATTGGTTGCTTTTAAAAACCACAGCAATGCGTACCTGAATCCAAAGGCAAGGTTTTACAAGAAAAGCGTGTCATTGGATGATATTAAAAACTCGCCTGTTGTTGCTTCGCCGTTAAGGATTTTTGACTGCAGCATTTCGTGCAACGGGGCTGCTGCACTTGTGCTGTCAAGGGAGGAAAGTGATATTGAATTGGCAGGCTCTGCCGAAGAAACAGATTATTTAAGTCCTTTTGAAAGAGAGAATATGGATTATTTATGGGCAACAAGGGAGGCTGCAAAAACAGCTTACAAGGAAGCCGGAATATCCCCAAATGAGGTAGGCATAGCTGAAGTTCACGACGCTTTTACCCCTTTGGAAATTATAAGCTACGAGGATTTGGGATTTTGCAATGCTGGGGAAGGCCCAAATCTTATCAGGAATGGGCACACAAGCATTAACGGAAAGCTGCCTGTGAATACAAGCGGCGGACTGAAGGCAAAGGGCCATCCGATAAGCCCGACTGGGATTTCACAGGTATACGAGATTGTGAAGCAGATGAGAAACAAAGCCGGAAAAAGGCAGGTTAAAAAACCAAAATACGGCTTAGCCCACAATATTGGCGGCGTGGGAAGTGTTGCAACTGTGCATATATTAAAAAATCTGGATTAGTCTTTGAGGCAAGAATGATCTTTAAGGGGGTAAAAGTTTTGGACTTGTCAACCCTGCTGCCAGGCCCTATGTGCTCATTGTTTCTGGCAGACTTGGGCGCTGATGTAATTAAGATTGAAAGCCTGAGTGGGGATGCCATGCGGCGCTTTCAAAATGAGACTGGAAAAAGCCCTTATTTCAATGCCTTGAACAGGAACAAGAAGAGTATTGCATTAAACTTAAAGACCAGTGAAGGAAGAAAAATTTTCATGAAGCTTGCAAGAAGCGCTGATGTCGTAATTGAGGGATTCAGGCCAGGCAAGGTCGAGTCCCTTGGAGCAGGCTACAGGCAAGCCAGAAAGATAAACCCAAAGATAATTTACTGCTCGATAACCGGCTACGGGCAGAAAGGGGCTTACAGGAACAAGGCAGGGCATGACTTAAACTATGCCGCATTAAGCGGCGTGCTTGATGTGATTTCAGAAAAGCCTTTTGTTGCAGGAATGCAGATTGCTGATGCCGGGAGCGCATTGATTGCAGCATTCGCAATTGCTGCAGCTTTATTCCAAAGGGAAAAAACAGGCAAAGGCGAGTATATTGACATAGCAGTGACTGACGGCGCATTATCATTGATAAGCATGCACCTTGCCTACCGCTCGATTTCAAACAACAGAAAAACAATCTTGTCAGGAAGCATGCCGTGCTATAATGTCTATGAAACAAAAGACAGCAAATTTGTGAGCATGGGCGCAATAGAGCAAAAATTTTGGGAGTTGTTTTGCAGTTCGATGGGAAGGAAGGATTTGCTGGCAAAGCAGTTCGACGGGAGCGTAGAAGTAATGAAGGAAATGAAATCCATATTTAAAAGCAGGACTCTGAAAGAGTGGGTTGCAGCTAACAACAAGCATGATTTTTGTTGTGAGCCTGTAAAGAAGATTGGCGAGATAGTAAATGACAACTATTTCAAATCCAGAAAAATGCTGGTGGAGCTAGATGGAATAATACAGGCAGGGCTTCCTGTTTTTTTCTCATCGCTTAAAAAAAGAAGTGATTCAAGGGCTCCAAAGCTCGGCGAGCATACACTAGAAATCCTAAAGAGTATTGGCTACAATGGGAGGCAGATAGCAAAAATGAAGGCCAACGGAGTGGTTTTGTAAATGGAGCACAAGCCATGGAAGCCGGACAGGCCCGTGTCAAGGGGGGCAGCAGCTTATCACGATGCTGTTTCAAATGCAGAATATTACATAGCAATTCTGGATGAATTGATGAGGATTGCAAGCCCTGGCATAAGGGAAAATGATGTTGTAGTTGACTTCGGCGCAGGCACAGGAGTTTCTGCATTAAGGCTGCTGGATCACCTGAAAGTAAAGGCAAATTTGTGGCTGGTTGATAATTCCCCCGCATGGCTCGGCAAGGCATTTGAGGTGCTGGGCTCAAAGCCGGATGTCAAGTACTTTCTGCTCGAAAAAAAGGGAAATAGTTATGCGACTCTCGCAGAAACTATCGGAAAAAATGTTGCAGACCATGTGATATCCGCAAATACCGTTCATTTGATTACTGATATCGAGGAGACTTTCAGGGGAATTGCCGCGGCGCTCAAGGAGAACGGCACTTTTACTTTGCAGAGCGCCAACATACCAAGGCACGGCACTCCGGATGGGGCATTGATGGTTGATAACACTGTCAAAAGAGTCCATGACATCGCGCTTGATATTGTGCGCAATGATCCTAGATTTGAAAAATACAAGAAAAATCTTGGTCAGCGCATCAAAGCCACTGAGCCTCAGAGAAGATTTATTTTTCCTGACACAAGGCAGATTAAGTTCTATCTTGATGCACTCAAAAAAACCGGGTTTAAGTATGATGCGCCTCATTTCAAGCTGTTCAAGGTAAAGTACGACGACTGGCTGAGGTTTTTAAGGGTCAGAAGGCTGCAGGCAGGCATACTGCCCGAGATAGGCGGCAATGAGCCGACTCCAAAGGAGGAAACCGACAGGGACACTTTGATTACGCTTGCAACAAATAAATTGTTCAAAGAGCTGCAAAGCAAAAATCCCTTGGCTGACAAGGAAAGCTTCACGCTTGAGATTGTTTATGTCAAGGCAAGAAAAATTGGCAAAGAGCACCAATTGCTGCTGAAAGGAAAAATCGCTTTGGTTACAGGCGCTTCAAGGGGGATAGGCAAAGCCATTGCAATAGAGCTTGCAAGGAACGGGGCAGATGTTGCTGTCAATTACAACAGGAACGAGAAAGAAGCCCTGGAGGTTGTTGAAGATATCAAAAAATTGGGATGCAAAAGCATTGCAATAAAAGCAGATGTAGGCAGCTTTGATGATGCTGCAGCGATGTTCGAGGCTGTGAAAAAGGAGTTTGGGAGAATTGACATACTGGTCAACAATGCAGGCATTATAATGGACAAAACCCTGCAGAATATGGGAAAGGAGGAGTGGGCTTCTGTCTTGAAAACAAACCTGACAAGCGTTTATAATGTTACAAAGAATGCTGTGCCCTTGCTTAATCGAAATGGAAGGATAATAAACATAAGCTCGATAGTGGCTTTGGACGGCAATTTCGGACAATCAAACTATGCTGCATCAAAGGCAGGCATCATAGGCTTTACAAAGTCGCTTGCAAAGGAGCTTGGAAAGCACGGCATTACTGTCAATGCTGTTGCTCCAGGGCTTATAGATACGGACATTATAAGGGATATACCACCTGAAAGAAAGAAGGAGCTTGACAGGATGGTCCCTCTTGGCAGGATTGGAACACCAAAGGATATAGCAAATGTTGTTGTTTTTTTGGCTTCTCCGAAAGCAGGCTACATAACAGGGGAAGCCATAAGGGTTGACGGCGGCTTAAGATTTTAGCCCGCAACCTTTAAATATTACTTGATTAACATAAATTATATGGGTGTTTTTGGGATGCTGAGTCCTGAATTGCATTCAAGATAGTATTAAATAGGTAGAGGTAAATAGAAATGAGATACGAGAAAGGAAAAGGCAGCTTTAGGCCAAGAAGTTTCGCGCCTGTAAAGGTCGGCGACGAGTTGGATGTGAAAATAGAAGCTGTCGGTGAGAAAGGCGACGGCATAGCAAAAAAGGACGGCTTTGTATTGTTCGTTCCGGGAACGAAGCAGGGTGACGAGGTCAAGATAAGAGTGACAAGAGTGCTGCAGAAAGTCGGCTTTGCCGAGGTTGTTGGAGAGGGCTCAGGCGAGCAGAAGGAGGCTCAATCCTCTGAAGAGCCGGCTGAGGAAAGCTACGAAGCAGCAGAAGAGCCTCAGGGAGAAGAATACGGCGGGCAGGATACAGAGGATTTTGGCGAGGAAGGGAGTTAACGGTCTTTTTCTTTTTATTTTATATTGAGTTAGATTTAAATACATTCAGCCTTAAGGCATTTTTATGAGGCTGTTCATCGCAATTGATTTTAATGAATTGAAGGATTATTTTGTTTATTTGCAGGATTTACTGCCAAGAAACGCCAAATTAAGCCTTACAAGAACTTTCCACATCACACTGAAGTTTCTTGGGGAAGTCCAGCCTGACAAAGCTGAAAAAGCCGTTGAAATTTTGAAAAATGTAAAATTTGGGCCTTTTTCTGTTTTTCTTGACTCGATTGGGATTTTTCCGACTGAAAATTACATAAGGGTTGTCTGGGTGGGCCTGAAGCCGGAAGACAGGATCTTAGAGCTGCAGAACAAAATTGATGAAGCATTAAAGCCGTTGTTCAGGAAGGAAAAAGACTTCAAAGCCCACATCACACTGGCCAGAGTTAAATACCCTGAAGACAAGAAAGCCTTTGTTGATCAGGTTAAAAAAATAAAAGTTGAAAATAAAAGAATTGAAGTTAAGGACTTCAGGCTGGTAAAGTCAGCATTAAGCCCGAAAGGCGCTGTTTACGGGGATTTGGCTTTGTTTAATTCCCAGTAACTGCCGAAAATTGAAAATTTTCAGAGTTTCATAAAAATAAATTTTTTCGCAACATTTTTAAATAGCCATGCTATCCTGTTTGGTATTGCCTAAGAGCGCAAGCTGCTCAGACTGCGGGCGATAAAAGCAGTTCAGAATTCTGGACTGAAAATGTATTATTAAAATTTCAACGAAATGGCTGACGAGAGCTTTTTGGTTCCAAGGGACGTGTATCTGAAGTCGGGGATACACATAGGCACGAAGTTCAGGACAAAGGCTATGGAGCAGTTCATCTACAAGACAAGGCCTGACGGATTATCAGTATTGAATTTGCAGAAGATTGATGAAAGAATAAGGATTGCTGCTTCTTTCCTTGCGCAATACAGCCCGGAAGACATCTTGGTTGTTTGCAGGCGAGAAAACGGCTGGAAAGCAGTCGAGCTTTTCGGCAAGCTGGCTGGCATCAGGGTTTTTGCAGGGAGATACCCACCTGGGATTTTGACAAATCCGAACCTTGAGAGGTACATAGAGGCAAAAGTCATGTTTGTTGTTGATGCATGGCCTGACAGGAACGCAGTCCTTGACGCAGTGAGAGTTGGAATTCCTGTGATTGCGCTGTGCGACACGAACAACATGTCAAACTTCATTGACTTGGTTGTGCCCTGCAACAACAAGGGCAAGAAAAGCCTTGGCTTGTTGTTTTACATCCTGATAAAAGAGTTCCTGAAATTGAAAGGTAATCTGAAAGAAGGTGAGGAGCTGAAGGAAAAGCTCGAGGATTTTACAGAGGAGTAATCACACAAGCCTCAGCAAATCCTTAACTGCCTGCTTTATATCTTTTTTCTCAAAAAGGACTTCATAAGCCTGCTGCGCCAATGGCATTTCTATGCCGTGCTTTTTGCTGTACTCGTAAACAGCCTTTGTTGTGGGGACGCCTTCCGCAATCATGCCATGCATCTCTTTTTTTATCTCTTCCATTGTCTTTCCTTTTGCAAGCTGCTCGCCCACAAATCTGTTTCTTGAGTGCCTGCTGGTGCAGGTCGCAATCAAGTCTCCGACTCCTGCAAGCCCATAAACGGTTCCTCTTTTTGCGCCAAAATGCCTTCCAAAATTGTTCATCTCCATCAGGCCAAGCGTTATCATTGACGCTCGTGCGTTGTCCCCGAATCCAAACCCGTCGCAAACTCCTGTGGCTATTGCAGGTATGTTCTTCAGGGCTCCGCAGATTTCAACTCCTGCAATATCATTCAGGCAGTAAAGCTTGAAGTAAGGAGTTGCAAGGCACTCTGCAGCATGCTTTGCTGTTTTCATGTCATTGCTTGCAACAACGCTTGCAGTCGGCATCTTGGCGCTGACTTCTTCTGCGTGATTTGGTCCGGAAAGCACAGCTATTTTCGCCTTGCCAAGCTCGTCTTCAATGACTTGCGACATTCTCTTGTGGGTATGGTGCTCTATGCCCTTTGTGACGCTGACAATAATCTGATTGTTAAAAAAAGGCCTTATATCCTTCAATATTTTTCTAAAAAACTCTGACGGGATAGCAACTATTGCCATTTCAGAGCTTTCAAGAACATTTTTTAAAGAATGGTCTGCAATGACATTGCCCGGTATTTTTATTCCGGGGAGATACTGCATGTTTTCTTTTTTGCTTTCAATCCCGTTTGCAAGCTCTTCCCTCCTTGCCCACAGCTTTACATCAAAGCCTTTTTCTCCCAGCAAAACTGCAAGAGTTGTTCCCCACGAGCCTGCCCCTATGACTGAGATTTTTTTCATTTGAAATTATATTTTTGTTTTGACAATCTTGCAATTTCTTTCATTATCCTTGTTGTAACTTCTCTCAGCATTCTTTTATTAATCTTTTTGCCGTAGTATTTCCCGAATGCCATTGGCTTGCCAATGTTCATTGTTGCTTTTCTCATCTTTGGAATATATTTCCCTTTTGGAAGTATTTCAAAAGCGCCTATCAATCCTATCGGGACTACAGGAACTTTTGCTGTCAAAGCCAATATTGCAACTCCGACTTTTCCTTTTTGCAATTTGCCTGTCAATGTCCTCGTTCCTTCTGGATGAATAGCAATAATTTTCCCTTGATTCAGGGCTTTTATAGCCCACATTAACGCTTCCTTTCCGCCACTCTCTCTGTCAATTGGAACTGCTCCAACCCATGTATGCCATATTTTCTTGAATATATTATCAAAATGCTCTTTTTTAGCCAAATGGTGTATCTTTCTGTCTAAGTAAGGAACTAAAGTTGACATTATTATGAAATGGTCCATGTAGCTTGCATGGTTTGCAGCTACTATAAATGCGCCCTTTTTAGGAACATTTTGCAATCCATTGGCTTGCTTAATCCAAAATTTCACTATTGGGGGGATTATCCTTTTTCCTATTGGGTACACCATTTTAGTAATTGTATTTTTGCCCTGTTAAATTCCCTATTTCCTTCATTATGCTCCTTGTTATTTCTTCAAGAGTCTTTTTACCGGATTTTTTGTTATAGTACTTATTAAAATATATTAATTTTCCAATTTTTACTTCGCATCTCACTAATCGCGGAAAAAATTTTCCTTTTGGCAGAACCTTGTTTGCACCCGTTATTCCGCAGGGCAGCACAGGAATTTTTGCACTTAATGCGAGTCTTGCAATCCCTGTATGCCCTTTTAATAATTTTCCGTCGCTTCTTCTTCCTTCGGGAAAAATCATCATCGTATGTCCTTGATTTATGTAATTCAGTGCTTTTTCCAAAGCCAGCTTGTTTTTTTCCTTTGCATTCGGCTCTTTCCCGACATAAACCGGGATGCACTGCCACAAGTTGAGGAAAAATCTTGTGATAAATCCATTCCAGTAATAGCTGTTTACCAAAGCGTGCATTCTTTTGTTAAGTTTAGGCAGCAGAATGCTGGGAATAAGAAAGACATCAAAATAGCTTGAATGGTTTGCCGCAATTATGAATGTCTTGTTTTTAGGTATGTTTTCAGCGCCTTCTATTTTCCTTGTCCAGAGCCTGTAGATTGGCAGTATTGTTAATTTTACAATTGGATAAACCATATATTCAACTATTAAAGAAGTGATTAAAAAGGTTTCGTAAAAAGGTGGCTTATTTTTGGATAATAATAAAAAATAAGAAAAAATTATTCTACGTCTTTTACTCCAGTTTCATCAACATAGAATCCTGCTTCGCCTTCAGGCATATTTGGGCTGTCAATGAGCTTTGCAACTCTTGTGCCTTTCTTGCCTTTTCTGAGGTAAACTCTGAATGTCGAGGCATGCGCAACGATATGCCCGCCAATTGCCTGTGTCGGGTCGCCGAAGAACATGTCAGGCTTGGCCATGACTTGGTTTGTGACATAAACACAAAGATTGTTGGTGTCTGCAAGCTTCAGCAATACGTGCATGTGCTTGTTCAGCTTCTGCTGCCTGTCTGCCAATGTCCCTCTGCCGATAAACTCTGCCCTGAAATGGGCTGTCAATGAGTCAATCACAACAAGCTTGACATTCATGCCTTGCTTCTTGATCAAGTCCTCTATTTTTTCTGCCAGCAGCATCTGGTGGTCAGAGTTGTAAGCCCGAGCAACCTTGATGTTTTTCAGCACTTGCTCTTCATCCAGTCCTGCGCCTTTTGCCAGCTGGATTATTCTTTCCGGCCTGAAAGTGTTTTCAGTGTCAATATAAACTGCAACAGCATCTTTTTCAATTGACTGGCTGTTTACTGCCAAAACATGCCCAATCTGGGTTTTGCCTGAGCCGAATTCTCCAAAGCATTCCACAATAGCGCCTGTTTCCAAGCCGCCGCCGAGCAATGCATCAAAGTTTTTGCTTCCTGTTTTTATTCTCTGGACTTTTTCCCTTCTTTTCAGGAGCTCTTCTCCCGACTCAAAGCCCATTTCCAGTGAAGACCTTGCAACTGCAATCATCTTCTTTGCCAATGCATCTCCCATGCCGGTTGCATCAATTAATTCTGCTGGTGTTGCGACTGCAATGCTCATCAGGTCAGAAAACCCGACTGCAATGAGCTTTTCAGCTGTTGCCGCGCCTACTCCCGGCAAGTCATAGATTGTCTTTTCTTCCTTTTCCATCTTTAATGTCTTTTTCCTTCTGTTGTTTGGCTCAACTTCTATTACTTCTTGTTCCATTTTATAATCACCTTTGTTTTTTATACTTTTGGTTTAGAAAGAGGCTAAATAACCTCTTCTATGATGTCTTCGTCTACTTCATAGTCAGAAGCAGTTGCCTGTTCTCTTAGAACAAGATACTCGTATGCTTTCTGCAGCACCAATGACGCCCTTGGCAGATCATTAACCCTTAGAGAGTTAGCGGTTTGCCATACGCCGTTTTTGTCTTTATATCTCCTCTGCAAAGAAACAGTTCTGTATCCCACTATTTCCCCGTTTCTGCCCTTACCCTGGTTTTGCCAGACTGTGGCAGTTATAACTCCTGTGCTGAATTTCTTTTCAGGCACGTTTCTACTTTCCATTTTTACTCACCCTTGCTTTCGCGTTTTTTTTCAAAGCCTCTTTAATTAGGAATGCCTTGGCTTTAGGCGGATTTACGCCATTTCCTCAACATTCCAGAGGCTGGGTAAAGCTGTTTTTCAACAACTTCAGTAAGTAGTAGAGTAGAGTTAGTTTATATATTTTAGGCACAAATGTCCAGTGTCCAGTGGTTATTTGCTATATGGAAAGAAAATAAAGTTTTAAATAAACGTGAATAGAACGTTGTTAAAATGCCGTACAAATTTTCGCCGTCAAGCCTTAGTTTGTTGAAAGAGTGTTCTAGATGCTTCTGGCTTCATTTCAACAAAGAAATTAAAAGGCCGGATTCAATATTTCCCTCATTGCCAAGTGGAATGGACAGGGTTCTGAAAATTCATTTTGATTCCTTTAGGGATAAAGGCGAGTTGCCGCCTGAGCTTAAGCCGCTTAAGGGAAAGTATACTTTGTTTGATGATATTAAATTATTGGATGTGTGGAGGAATAACTTCAAAGGCATACAATGGGCTGATTCCAATGGGAATACTTTTAGAGGGGCTGTTGACAATTTGCTCATTAAGTCAAAGAAGCTTATTGTCTTGGACTACAAGACAAGGGGTTTTCCTCTGAAAGATGACACTGCTACCCATTATCAGGACCAGATGAATATCTATAATTTTCTTCTCCGCAAGAACAAGTATAAGACTTGCAATTACGCTTATTTGCTGTTTTACCATCCCAATAAGGTTGATTCCGATGGAGATGTTTTATTTAACACTGACTTGGTGAAAGTGAAGGTTAATGTTTCTGATGCAGAGAAGCTTTTTGGGAAGGCTTTGAAAGTCCTTTCAGAAGAGGTTCCTGAAGCAGGGGAAGAGTGCGGGTTTTGTGGGTGGGTGAAGGAGAATAGATAAAAAAAAGTTTATATAAGTTATACTGATAGAAATGCGGTTTATATGTTTAAGTATATGTATATTGATGAGAGCAGGGACTTAGGAGAAAAAGAAGGATGCTCTAAATACATAGTTATCTCTGCCCTATTGATAGACAATCCGGCTCCTTTAGAGAGAATAATCAAAAACATGAGGAGGCATAAGTTCAAAAAAGAACTTAGGGTATTTTCTGAATTCAAGGCGAATAACCTTAAAGATGAGACAATTGCATACGCGCTCGAGCAGCTTAATTCAGTTAAAAATGCCCAAGTTTTCCATATGATTTTGGAAAAGAAGAAAATGTATAGCGACTTCTTGAAGAATGACAGGCATAAATGCTATAATTTTGTAGCTGGGAAACTTGCAAGAAATATAATTCTGCAGGGCGTGGATGTTGAGATAAGGATAGACAAGTCAAAGGGAAAGCAGATGCTGCAGGAAGATTTTAATAATTATTTTGAAAAATGCCTGAGGGAAAGATCACAAGTGTATAAGGTAACTATTCAGCACAGCTATTCGCATTCGTGGCCGGGGCTTCAATTTGCTGATTTGCTTGCCTGGGCGGCATTCCAGAAAGTAGAGCATGGCAACGCAAAATTCATTGACATTCTGCAGATACAGCAGGAAGCATACAACGTCTGGTAGAAAAAAACAGAACCAAACAGAACTCCTTGCGTGCACCATACGGTACACTGTCTGCCTGGTTTTACCTGTTAATAAGCTGATTAGCCTTATCCTATTTAAAGTTTGCGGTGAATCGCCATTTTGCTGGCCGGTGTTTAATTGAAAGATGATGTTTAACAATTAAATCTGTGCAAAGAGTAATGACTGATGATGTAACAGGTTCAAGAATCAAAGTTCCCTTATCATTGAGTTCCTTTATGTCTGCCAGAAATCTCCTTATCGACTTATGCAGCTCTTCCCCCGTTATCAGTTTGTACCTAACCCATTTATCAAAAACGGAAATGCACTCTCCAACTATAAAGTAAGAAGATATCAAAGTCTCATTTCCTTCTCTTGCTTTTTCCACTAATCCTTTAACCTTAGCAAATCCTTTTTCAAAATCTTCCTTTCCATAGAACTTAACTAAGGCTGACGTATCTAAGTATTTCATGCTTCATCTCTTATTTCTCTAACTGTCTGTGACAGGCTTTTTCCGGATTTCTTGGCTGCCCTGCCTAGTATGTTTCTAACTTCTTCAATTGAGGGGGCAGCATCTATTTTATACTTGTATGCAAGCTCCCTTATTGCATCCCGGACTACTTCCGACTGGCTTTTGTACATTCCTGTTTTAATCAATTTTTGCGCCATATTCTCCCTGATGAGACTCTTTTGCTTAATTCAAAAGCAGCAACAAGCTTGGAAGCCTTAGCCAAGCCAATCCCTTTTATCTTCATCAGCTCCTGAATTGAAAGTGAATTCAGCTTGTACAACCCCTTCTCAGACAACAGCCTGTTTCCCATGTCAATGGCGCTTTCTCCTTTTGTTCCGGAGCCAAGCAATAAGGCAAGCAGCTCAGCATCATTCAATGAATTGCCGGCTTTCATCCTTTCCCTTGGCCTTTGCTCTATGGCTATTTTCTTTATTATCATAAATTTGGTTAGAACGAGCTGCTTTATAAATATCAGCCAAGAATGTCCAGTGCTAAACCCTTACCATAATGTCAATCTTGTCGAATTCCACTATTGGAATGACTCTATGCCTCCCGTTACTGACTTTCTTTAGCTCTACGAAATCGTTGTCTTTCAGGATTTTAAGGTCGATGTTAATGCTCTTCAAGTCCCGCTTCAGAATCTTTGACAATTCATATATAGAATTTGGCTTCCTGCGCCTTATCGCAGAGAGCAGCTCAAGCCTCCTTTTAGTAAGTACATTTCTCAGCCCTTCTATGCTTTCAAATGATATTCCCGCATGCTCAGCCTTCTCCCCTTTCCTGGATTTGCCTAATGCAGTGGCAAATTGGCTAAGCACTTCTCTTGTGGGGGTTACAGTTAGTTTTATCACTTTTGTGCTTGCCATTTTTATCACAATTGTACTCCTAATTTTCTCAAGTCTTCCTCAAAATCCGCTATAAGCTGCCACTCATCCCTGAACTCGTAAGGCTTTCTTTTACCTGCCATATGCTTGTGGTGGGGATGGCCGGCGTGGTTGTCATACCTCAACAGGGTTTTTCCATCCCTTATGTAAGACAATGAATACCTTATGCCCTCGGCATATTGGTCTGTTTTCTCCACCTGCTCTATTTTGATATCTATAATATCCCCATTATCCTTTATGTGCTTGTGGGAGAATATCTCCTTTATTACCTTGGGCTTACTTGCCATGAGCAGGCCTCCCACAGCCGCTTATATAGGGTATAGCATACCTCATATATAAACCTTTTGCATGTAATATCACCATAATTACCAAAATATCAGTGTCAGAACTCCTTTAAATATTCCACCCAAGAATGTCCAGTGGTATGTGATGGATAAAATAACCAAAACTTTTATATTCTCATAATAAGAATATTAGCCTGTGAAAGTCCTTTTTATCTGCAACCAAAACCAGAACAGGAGCAAGACAGCAGAAGAGCTTTTCAAGGACAAATTCAAGACCAAGTCTGCAGGGCTTTACAATGAGAAGCCTGTTACTGAAAAGCAGCTTTCCTGGGCAGACATTATTGTTGTAATGGAAGACTCCCAAAGGGCTGAAATAGCCAAAAGATTCCCAAAGCTTTACATGCAAAAGCGAATACTTTCATTGGATATTCCTGATGTTTACCACTACAACCAGCCAGAGCTTGTCAATACGCTTAAGTCAAAGATAATCCATTTAGCTTAGCCATTCATCAAGTTGCTTCATGGCTTCTTCTTTTGAGCTGAAAATTCTTGTTTCTGCAACTGACATATTTGGCATTCTTCTGGTTACTTTATACCTGGTTTTGCCGTTTTTCTTAAGCTCCATTACAGATACTTCCCATTTTGCCATTTCAGACATGCAAGAACCTGCCCTTTAAATATTCCACCCAAGAATGTCCAGTGGTATGTGCTATAAGAATCAGCTATTCTGCAGCCTTTTTATCTCCTCTTCGGGGTTCGGCTTTGCATCGACATTGTTGGCAACAAATTCCAGCCTATTAAACATAGAATTCTTATTTGCCCTTCCATTAACTTTTATTATTGTTCCCAACAATTCATTCTTCACGGCCTCAAACTCGGCAGGATTGTTTTTAAAATTCAATAATTGCTGCTGCGTCAGGTTCAATAATTTTTCCAACTGGTTTCTGAAGAAAACACACCTTATTGTCTCTGTGCCGTCATCAAGCACGGCATTCAGCACATAGGCATATGCGGGAATAACATTGCCGTGCTCTGCGCACTCAAACAATGCAGCTGTAGGCTTCGCCCTTTTGCCGCACCTCGGGCATATTTCATAAAACTTTATGTCAAAAACCTGCACTATTGTGCCCAATAATTCAACATCAAAATCATTCTCACCAAGGCTTTTAATTTCCTTCCTGGCTCCTGTTTTTACCTCTGCAAAAACCTCATCGACAATTTCTCCTTTTGGATTGATGAGCAACTGCGACCTGTCATTTAAATGCAATTCCTTTCTTCCATTATTCTCGCGGACATAGGCGCCAATAACCTTTACAATGCTTCCCTGCCCGAGGCTGGCTGCATTGTCAGCCTGCGAGCCCCATAACACAGCCCTTATAGTGCCTGTCTCATCCCCAATCAGGATGGAAGCAACCTTGCTTAAGGCATCCCCCCTCATGAATTCCCTTGTGTCACCAACCTGCAGGACTTTGCCGACAGTCTCAACATCCCTCATGCCTGTCAGTATGTTCTTGATCTGCAGCCTTCCGCTCAACTGCTCGAAAATCTTGGCTCCAAGCTCATTGGCAACAATATGCGCAGCCCCTTCTTTGCTTATCAGGCCTGAAAGCTGCTTCATCTTCTTCTCAATCCTCTCCTCTATCTCAGAAACAGGCATCTTTGCCTTTTCGTTTATCTTGAGAACTATCTCCTCATAGGGAATCTTAATCATAGGCAAAGGGTTGAGGAAATGGTTTATATAGTTTTGGATTTTTTTGGACATACATTAAACAAATTGATGAAATGTTAAAAAACACGAGAGCGACTTTGTAATGTAAGCATGATAAAAGTGAACCGCTTGCTATTCTTTGCCTGAAAGTAACAGTCACGGGGTACCCATTATTGTTAGGAAAGCGCATGGGTCTCAGGTTTTTAATTGTAATTGGATTATATTTCTTAAAAGATATTTCAAGGGATATATGCTGCAAACTTTATTGTAATATTCCTTCCCTTAACCTGCTTGTCTACTGCATCGTAAGCTATGACTTCTGAGTCTTTCTTGGTAACGCAGAAGCGGTGTATATTTTTTTGGTTTATGTTGCATAGCGGGATGTTGTTCGCATTTACTGGGTTTTTGTTTTCATCAACCACTGGTTTTCCATTTGGATAAAGCAGGGCATCGCCTTCCTGCTTTACAAAGTCTATTGCCTTGATTTTTTGGGGATTGTTGTCATTTCTGTAAAGAATGATTTTCCTTTGCTTTGGGAATGCATACCCATACTCTATGTTTTTGTCAATCCTGTCCTGAAATGTCAGTTCCAGTGTCAGCAACTCGTTTTTTGAGTAGGTAGCAATATACCTATTTGGAAACCATATAGGAATCCCATTTGTATTTACGCTGTAAGATAAATCGATGCTTGGTTTTTTGAATATTACTTGAATTTCATTTGTAGATTTCTCGACGAGTTCGAGATCGTATTGTGGAATGCCTGAAAGTCCATATTTAGCAATGTCTTCTTTTGAAGTTTCCAGATTCTTCCTGCACAGGCAGTTATTGTCTTCAGAATCAATGCAGTCCTGAAAAAACTCGGCAAAGCCGTAAAGCACTTTCTCTGCGCCTTTATCGCAGCCTATTTCCCATATAAATGGATTATCATCACTGTTAATACCATCAATGCAATCCTTGATACTTTCGCTATTAGCTTTGCATTCTGAAATAACACCGATCTGCTTTTTTATTTCATCATAATCCTTCAAATCATAGTCAATTTTGGCTTTGAAAGATGGACTTATAGAATATACTCCTAGCACATTGCTTTCTTCCTGCTTTGCCGTGGCAAATCCGGTTATTGCTGCATTCTTGTCAGTATAAACAACCAGACTGACTAATATCAATGGTATAATCATCAGCAAAATAAAGTCTTTTGTTTCCATTTTATGTAATCCTAGTTGCCTTATTCTCCAAATCTGCCAGGTTATTTGCCGTGGCTAATGTTTGCCCTCCTTTTGCTACGAAGTACGGTACAGCATAAGCCCCCTTTAATGGCATTAAATCCACATGTATGTGAGTGTCACTAGGATAAACACCAACTCTTGTGAATAATTTCGGCTGATTGTCATTTCCTTCATTTAGCTTTGCAACCCTTAATTGCTCCTTTAGCGGACCGATGTATATGTCGAGAGCCAGACCATATTGGTGAGCGCTGTTTCTTGCTCCTTTCTCCTCTTGATTGCGTGATGGATGCCTGTAGCCGCTGGTTATACAGCATTTCTTTAGAGGCAAGGTACATTCGTGTGTAGGTTCAAGCCCAATCCTTTTGCATAGTTCAGCGTACTTAACCAGAACTTCTGGATGATAATCTCTTATGGTTTGAATGTCTATTCCTGGTTTTATCGGTACTCTAAGTAATTCTGACTCTTCTATAGGGGCTGCTGATGGCTTAACAACAAATTTCTCTGTAACAATATTAATAAACAAGTTTTCTTTTGCAATCCCTTTTATCTCGAGGCCGCCGCTTAGTTCATAATCATAGTATGCTGGAATCAAAGCGTCTGGATAAATTTCAAGATATTTTGTTAATTCCTCATTAAAAACTTGTGTAAAATTGTTTTTTAGGCTTTGTTCAATTGGATAACATGCCTTGATTGTATCGCCTTCTCCTTTCAGCCATAAATTTGCACCAAGGTGGGAACCGCAATCTGATTCTATGAATCCTCCCTTTTTTGCCAAATTGTATGCTGTCTGTTGTGCAGCGTATTTAGCTGACTCGTCTATGTAGAAAAGTGCTTTTTCCGCCTGCTGGTACGTTCTTATCAGCGCAAATTGCCTGTCCCCTACAAGATAACCTGATGAGAATTTATTCTGTTTTTTATACAGCGTAACAAATGCTGTCACTAAGATTACCAAAATTATGAAAAACATGATGCCTTCAAACATCAAAGCCTTTTTTTTGGTTTTCATTTTAGCAGTTAAATGCATTGTTTTTTAGGCTGTCATACTTTGCCCGTTCGAAGGCATTCGAATTCAGGTTTAAAAAATCCAACTCTACCTTTATAGTGCCATGTGCCCCCGGATTTGGAAGGATTGCGCAGGCAACAGATGTGCCCTTAACCAATGTATCATCTTTCGTAAGCTGGGATGCAGTCTGCTCAGAAGCTACGGCTTTGGCAGAATCATACATCTTGTCGGAAACTTTGAGCTTCCACTTTAAATGCGGGTACTTCCCGTCAAATATTTCTTTAGTTTTTTCCCTCACCAAAGCCTGGAATTTGGCTTCGTTTTCTGTGCCTTGAGCCAAAAAATACCTTACAATCAAGTCTGCCATATCTGAATTTATCTCTTTGTCGTCAATTTTGAACCTTGTCGGCATTCTCAGGTAATTAAGTACCTCGTAATTCACGTCAGTGTCGCTGATATGGCTTTTAATTGGGACTTCATGCTCCCCAAATGCAAATTTGAATATAAAGAAAAAGAGTATAATCAACAAGACAAACCCAAAATAAAGAAGCACTGTTGCCAATCCGCTCACTACAAAACCTTGTTTATTGTCCATTTTAGCTGTTGGGCACTACTACGTCTATTGCAAGCACACCTCTGTTCAAAATGTTGTCCTTTGATATGATAACATCGTATTTCTTTGAATAGCCTCTGGCGCCTCCAGGCCCTCTTGTGAATCCGGAATCAGCCAGTTTTTTCTGTTCCCTGAAAAAGTCCTCATTATAATAAATGGTTACCTCATTGTTTTCATTTGAGCTTAAGTCCCTCAGAAGAAATTTCGCGCCGATTTCCTTGTTATTGTCGCCGTAGTAAACGGATCTTTCCAGAAATTTATCAGCAGTCTGTGACTTGAATTTATTAATATCAATTACGCCTTGGTACGTCCTTCCTATGTCTGAGTCAAAATAAGATATAGAATTAGGAGAATACAGAATTCTGCTAATGAAGATATTGGCCTCTAATTCCGAAGTATCAATTGTGGTTGCGACATAGCTCCTTATTAAAATCATTACAGTAAACATGACTACAACTAAAAAAAGTATTCTTGGCACCCACATCAATATTTCAAATGTAGTTATTGCTCTTTTATTTTTCATTTGAATTCCGGCTTATTTGAAGGCGTTCCTTGGTTCTGGAAAAAATTATTTGGCTTGGGCTGTAAATTTTTTGCCCGGAATATCTTGAGTTTAAATCCTCGCCATAAGGCTGCTCTGACACAATTTTTCCAGCAGAACCTGATTCCACTATACTTACTTTTTGCTCATTAAAACCAAAATTGAACTTATTTAATTCGGCTTTGTCGTTCACGTATGTGTATTCTACATCACCAGAGCCTGCATAAAGCGCATTTATCAGCAGCCCTATGTCTTTTGACAAGTAGGACTTCTCAAACAAGGTATCCTTGGCTACAGAATCTATGTAGTTTTGCAAAATTATGTATGTCATCACTGCAATAAGTATCTGAATTAGGATATGATAGATTTCGTTCATCTGCGCCTTTCGGGCAAAGAAATGCACATTATTCCCTCTTTTTTTCATAATATTTTACAGAATAAATCTCTTTATATTATTTTTGGTTGTTTGCTTGGGGATTTTTATTATAGATTTCTTCCATGAAGTTTTTCCTTTTATAAATCTGGTCTTCAGGCTGATTTTTGTATTCGGCTATGAAGATGAAGACATTGCCGTCTGGAGCTTGGTATTTATCCATGTATATTTCCTTTGTATTAAAACCATACGATATTAGAAATCTGTAGCCTCCGCCAGCCTGGTAATAATCAGGATACGCCTTTGGATTCCAGCCTGCCTCCACACTGCAAAACACATCTTTTTGTTCTGACGGTGCCAGAAATACCACATTTTTATCAAAATTTTTGCATTGTAACGGCACTTGGATGTCATCATCAAAGCTATGGCATGTTTTTTTCTTATATATGCATAAACATGCACCATTGCACAAACTACCGATTTTTTCCCTTGATTTTTTCAAATATTCGCCTTTGCAGATAGTGCCATCACAAGTCCTCATCTGAATAACCGTGTCTTTATAGTTAAATCCAACCAGAATGTATTGAGGATCCAAAAAATAGAGGATGTTTGCATTTGCGTAGTTCCTGTCCTTGATTAAATCATCAATTTTCTTCCCAAGCAATTCAAAGCTCTTTATTGTTGATTCATAGTCTTTGCCTGAAATAAAAATGCCGCTTAATTTTCCTATGGAAACGAAGATGAGAAAGCCGATTACTGCAAAAAGCAGGGCTCCGATTAGCTCTGTCAATGATATCTCAATGTCACCTTTTTTATTTTTACGCAAAAAATGTCTGCTGTGCTCATTCATTTTTTGCATTTTGGCCCGCATGCAACATTTCCTAGGCAGCATTGGTCTGTATCAGAAATATAGCATCCGCCTCTTGCCTTGCACATGTCTTTATAGGTTTGAATTTTAATTTCGCTTGTCGTCTGAGCATAGCAGGCATCCGGTATCCCGCTGGAGGTTGATACTATTCTATTGTCACCTCCCAAGCATATGTCACAATCGTCAGGAAAACCGTCTCCTTTGCTTAGTTCAATCGGTTCCTTAAGAGTGCCTTTTTCAGCTAATTGCTTTCCTGCTATCTCGCACACCTTGTTTTTTGCGTTAACTTCAGCCGGGCTAAGCGTCTTTAATGCGCCTATCCCCTTATCCCAGAAAAGAAATACTACTGCAGTGGCAACCGCCAAAACAACCAGCATAGTTACAAGTACTTTAATAGGATCTGTCTGAGCTTTTTTTAGTTTCATAAAACCTCTCAAACAAAGCCAGTGCTTCTGGCACAACATATTTTTGGTTTGGCGCACTCAAAACTTAATGTCGTTGTATCACACTCAGTTGCTCCTACACATCTCCCGCCATTCTGCTCACAACTGCTTATAGTCTGGGCAAATTTTCTGGAGCCTCCGCTAAAAATCAAAAGTGATACTACTACAACAGCAAGGACTAAAACTGCTACTCCTACTGCAGTAAGCGCCCATTCCATGGATTTTTTTGATTTCATTCTTGTTATTCTGATTGCTCTTCCAGATAATCATTTACTCCTTCATAAATCTTTCTTGCAATTGCTTTATGGTGCCCTTCAATAAGGTAGTATCCGTCTCCATTCACTTCAACTATGTCTATAAACACAGCGGGTATTAAAGCATTTTCCTTGCATACTTGAAATTTGCTGTAATCATCTGCGCAAGCCAAAAAAACAGGCCCTATGTTTTCCTTTGAATTTCTTTCCGGGGCTATAATAAAGTTCATCTTGTATTGCGGCGGCACTTCTGATTCTATGCTTATTTCCTTGTCATTATAAATTAGCTTGCCGTTCATCTCTTTGAGCCTTGCTATTATCTTCATGGCTAAAAGCTCTGACTGCTCTGAATCTCTTAAATAGTGTATTATGAAATAATCCTTTGTTAATGGCGAATTCTGCAATTGCACTTGGAGAGCCCTGATTGAAATGAAATAAGCATCATCGTTTATCATGGAATCTTTGTTGGCATCAAAATCTGCATATGCGTTGTTAAACATGTTTCTCCTCCTTTCCAAGCGGCTTTGCGCAGTGGCTAAAGCCTCTGTCGTCCTTGTAACTTTTCCTATGTTGTCCTGCAGGAATGAGCTTAGGTGTTGTACAATGGAGGCGGCGTCTGCATCTTTGCTTGCAACAAAAGAATTTGGGTGGTTATCACTGTAATCTTTAGTGTAGTCGCTCAAATCCAGCATGCCTGTTTTAAATGATGCTGTTTCACTTGATTTTAGCCCGCATTTAATGTTAGTCTTTGCTATTTCATCAAAAGCCTTGCTTTCATAAGTTCCGCTGACAAAGCAAGTCATCTTATTGGTATGTTTAAATAGTTGGATTTTATTGCTAATTTTGTAGGGATAAGCTCCTGAGCCTAAAACTACCTCATTGGTGCTTAGTCCCAGAAACCCCTTAGCTTGCTTTTCATAAAGGCATAGGTTATCATTTTCTATAATTTTGGCTTTTTCCGGAGTTGGCTTATTCCCATAAAGCTCTATTCTTGTTTTTTCCAAACCAAGATTTTGTAGTTTTATAGAGTAGCCTTGTGGAATTGAGGTTACATCAAACTGCTCGCATATGCAGCGCTCTGAACTGTAAGACTTGCAGCTTTCATAGGCGCTGATAAATGCATTGAAAACCGCTTCTGAATAACTTAGCTTTATTTCTGTTCCCTTATTGGTGCCTGCTTCAGCTTCTCCAACCCCAAATAAACTAAAAAATGATTTTCCTAATTTATATATCTTTGATGGAATTCCAAATAATATAATACTCAAAACAATCACAACAATCAGAAGCGTTCCAAGAGCACTTACTGCTGCTCTCTTTTTCATATTCATCACCAAAAATCAAACCTTTTTAAAGATTCGCCAAGAGCTGGGTTTGCCCACACCAGTATTATAAACAAAACAACAGCAAGAATAGCTAATACCAATAAAATTGTCGCAAGATGCTGTGTCGCAAATCCTATATCAATTCCTTTTTTATTGAATTTCATTTTATGGATATATTCTTAATAGTTATATAAATACTTATGCCTTTAACTTTGCTCAGCAGGCAAGTACTCGCATGGCAGCTTTTTTAATTCCTGCTCGTTAAATTCCCTTATTAAGAAAAATGACGCCCACTCCATTCTTATGTTTTCATTGGTGAGCCAGTTGAAAAACCCGGATACCCCGGCTGTTGCCAAACCCCCATACATCATGAGATTTCCTAAATAAGCTAGTGGTAATCCAATCACCCCACCAACACCCTTTGTAGCTGCTGTTACACCATACCCAAGTGCAACAAAACCCACACCAACATAAAATCCTATATGTGGCACGCTGGTGCCAAATGCAAAATTCATTATTTCTCTGAGTTGCTCTTCTCCCTTGGCATAGACAAAGATAATAGCATATTCTTTGTCTGTAGAAATTGTATCGTCAGTAAATTGCTTTACTTCAATGTCCTTATAGATTTCTGCAGCTCTTTCTGTTTTGTAACCAGAGCAGAATTGGATATAATTAATATCTTTTCCCGGAATTTTATTTTCTGCCAGATATTTACCGAAATCATTGATTTTGATGTTCTTGTTTTTAAATGATACACTGTCCCTTATGACGCAAAATGTTGTCTCTCTTTTGCCAAAAAGGTTTAATGTCCCTTGCCCGAATTCGTCGCATACGTCATAATAGAGCTTGGCAAATTTTTGCTTGATTTTTTCCGGGTCGTTCTCTTCTATCTCAATCCTCTGCAGCGGGCATTTGATGTCAGACGGCAATGCTATATTTTTGATAGTGCCAATATCCTGCGCCCTTACGCTTGATTTGCATGTATTCTTGCTGACAATATTTCTGTACAATTCGCCCGCCCTTATTTCAAACATAAACATGACGACTATGATAACTAGGATTAGTATCATAGCTGCAATAAAGCTTATTGCCAATGCCTTTTTGCTTTTCATTTAATTGACTAAACGCCTGCATTCTTTAGCTACCTTAGTATTATCTCCTAATCCTATGTAGTGGGCAGAAATTGCTACCCCTATAAACTCTGTAAGCCAATCTGGCTTATGGGCTAAAAAATATATAACATAATTCTTATTTGTGACAAGACTATTACTACCTTCTTTGTATTTTTGCAGATTTTCTTCTACATTATTTGTTATTCTGTCAGTTGTTCCCCAGCCCCATGGTGTATATTGTGACCACGGTATATTCCCCCACAAAAGATATGTGTTTCTTTGGGATCGAATCAAATAATCAAAATAATAAATATCTGTTTCATGCATTTTGTTGCCTTTCAGATAATCCACCAAGCCTTGGAATTGTTTATTTTCTAGTTTTTGGTCAAAGCTTATTTCAGAACATATTAAACATACAGTATCTATTTCAGTAACATATGCCTGTTGAAAAACATTTACCTCTCCTTCGCCCATCTTATACCAACATAATCTTAACTCTTCAGCAACAATTTTGTTAACAATATTATCATCTAATTTTTTAAATTCATATTTTGCTTCTTTTTTCCCATTAATCTCAACTTTATCATTAAATAACTTTATCTCTCTCCTTGGGCATTTCAGTGATAGAGGAGATTGTCCTGCTAATTTAACGCTAGCTTGTGCCAGAACACTCAACCTGCAGACTTCTATATCTCCTCCTTTCTTTAGAATTCCGGCAAAAGTATTTGTATTAGTAAGAAGCACATACGCCAAGACTAAAAGTAGGATGATTATAGCTAATGTACTGTAGCCCATGCTTCTTTTTCCATCAATCATTTTAATATGGTTTTGCCAATTAACTTAATTATAGCGAATAATATCAATAAAAGCCCGATGACAATCAGGAAATGCATAAGCTGCTTTGGCCCTATTGAAAAGTCTTCTTGCCCTCTTTTAGTGTAGAAAAATCTGTTAATCATATTTTTTCTTATACAAACTCTAAAGAATCGTATATATAAATATTTGGGTTGGCAGATTGAATGGATATTACCTTGGACTTGGCTTGCAGCAGCATTTATCCCCTTCACTAAACCCTTCAAATTTTCCTGGCGCTTCTACATCATTGCCAAAGCAACTGCCTTGCTTGCTACCTTCCAAATAGCCTACTGCCTTGCAGGCTTTGTCGCAGTTAAGCGAAGATTCCTTGATGCCTTCGCTGAAAATCTTGAACCTTCCAGTAAAAATCATAAAAAGCACAACCAAAACAGCCAATGCAATGGCAGCCACAATGATTGTGTTAATGGAGATGCTCTGCCCTTTTTTAACCATATTGGTATCGTTAAAAGAAGAGTATATAAAGATTTTGTAGATTTTATTTATAGCAGCAGCAGCCGCTTGTAGGCGTGTCGCTGTACCTGCCTGCAATGAATGTGCCGGATGGCTTCTGGGAGCAGTCAAATTGCGTTGAGTCAGCCCAGTTCTGGAGGTTTAGGCTGGCGCATTTCTGCGCGCAGGTGTCTGTTTCCTGAACGCCTTTTGTGAACCCGCCGAGCCTGCCTGTGAATATTGCAAACAATACAACAAGCACAGCCAGCGCTATTGCAGCGACAATGATTGTGTTTATGGAAATGCTCTGCGCTTTTTTGTTCATCTGATGTACCTATTAGCAATAGCAAATTATTAAGGAAGTTATATATAAATATTTGGTTTTTATCCGCAAATGTCAAGTTTTGCATACATAGTTGCAGAGCTTATCGGGATTGGGAACAGTTTTGACCTTTTCTCTGACAGGCAGCGGCTGCCTGCCTTGACTAAAGGCGCATTTATGTCTGTATAAGCCAGAAACTCGTATTTCATGTTCCACTTGTCAAGGGTCTTTTCAAATATTTTCTTTGCCGTTGATTCTGCGTACATGCATGAGTCCTGCCCGTTGCTGCATACAATGCCCTGCCCCTGCGCGCAGTCCTGGAAAAGCTCTGTCATTGTAAGCTGCGAGCAATCCTTTGCTGCAGTCTTGAGGAGCGTATTTAGCATGTTTGATGCCAGCTCTGCGCTCACAAAGCCCTTTCTGTAGTCTGTCGGGGTTTTAATAACCAGAAATGAGACTATGTAGATTGTGGCCATGAGTATCAAAACCACTACAATAGCCAATCCAAGTATTTCCATCTGCGCTCCCGTCGAAAATCCTGATTTTCGTGGCACAACAAGATTCTTGGATTTTGTTTGTGTTTTCATTTTGAAAATGTCTCTATAGCCAAGACTCCGAAGCCGTATCTTCTGGTGCTTGGATTGTACAATGATATGGGAATGTTTGTCACAAACTTGCTCTTGAAGCCCTCCAGGCTTCGCGAGTAGATTTCCCATTTTGCCTCTACTGGGTAAATCTGTGAAATGCTCACTTCGCTGAACTGGAGCAGGTCATAGTAATAGACTTCATTTTCTTTCATAAGGCTTTGCGCAGAATCAATTTTCAGGATGTCAATGCAGTTATCCTTTATTATGTTGTCCTCGCTGCATTGGAGCTCAGGCAGAAACATGACTCTTTGTGCAACCCCGACTGACCTGAGCTGAGAGAATTCGTCTTTCTCCTGCTCTATGTTGCTCTTCACGACCTTCACATAGAATATAAATCCTATAGTTATCAGTACAAAGAATACAAACAAGACAGCTATTGTTTCTCCCATCTGGATTTGCGCTCTTTTCATGTCAGTAAATAAGCGGGCAGGAGTATACCTGGGCATTCTGGCTTTCCTCTGCCAGCGATTTTGCAGCGCTTGCTACGACAGCAACATTTTCATTTGTGAATTTGGAGGCAGAGCCAATGCTGCTGAGGTGGTTCAGGGAGCTGCTGTAGATCTGGCTGCATTGAAATTGTTTTTTTGACGCGGCATCTTGGGCAAGCTTTTTTGTCTTGTCTATGTAAACTTTTGTCACAAGATTAAGCCTGAAAAAGATGTTTTCCATGTTGCAGTCGTACATCTCTTTCCCTGAGTAAACGGCTCCTATCAGCGATGCTTTCCCTATGTAAGCTGAGCTGCCCTTACGCTGCCATGAAGACTTTTCCTTGGCATAGAAATCCACGATGCCGTTCCAGCTGTTGCCTGTAAACCTGGCTGCTTCAACATCCGAATCGGGCATCTCCTCAAGCGATTTCGGAAAATCTATCATGTCGCCAAAAACTGCAAATTTAACCTTGTAGTTGTTCTGGTTTTTGATTTGTGTAGCATCATTGTAAAATTCCTTCTTGAGCCTTGATGGCAATGAGCTGTTTATTTCCCTTGCAAGATTGCTGTCTCCTATGATGATGTACCGAAGGTTTGGGCTTGTTATGTAAAGGAGATTTGTCGCCCTGTATGGGGTGCTGAAGGCTAATGTATGTGTTATGAGCCTGTTTCCCTTGATTAATGCCGGGGAAAACAGCACGAGATTTTGATACTGGTTTGATACTCTTCCAAGGGATATTCTGCCGCAGCTCACTTCTATATCAGAGCTGGGTATGTCTATTATGCTTGTTGTATCAGTGCTTACGCTTGTTCCTGTTATTATCGCCTCGAAGCTTTTAAGCACAGTAGCTTTTGTAGAGGTTTCTGACACAGCCTTTTGCTTGATTACTATGACTGAAAAAAAAAGCAGTATTGTGGCCCCAGCCACCAACACAAAAATCCAGTTAAACTGTATTTCAAATGCCTTTTTGTCCATTATCGCAGAACCTGTATCCGATGTTTAATAAATTAGCCTGTCCATTCGCTGATTATTGCATGGTTGCCTTTGCCTTCCAGCCTCAGGCTGACTTTGTTATTGACTGATTTTATGCACAGCACATCAGGCTCCACTGATATTTTCCCTGCATAAAATGGCTCCTTCGCTATTCTCTCAACCAAGAATGCATTCTTTCCTGTGTTTGACAATACGCTGTCCTTTATAATAGGGTCAATCTTGCCAGGCAGCTTCGGCTTCTCGAATGTCTCCACAAGGCATATTTGGGTATATCCCCTGCACATTTGGAGGTCTTTTTTTCTTATGCTTCCAAAATCCCCCGATATGCTCTCAACTGAGTTGCTCAGCTCGCTTTTCAGCTTGAGGCATGCCACCTGCTCAGCCTTTTCCCTGAAATTCCGGACTGAATTATAGCCGTAAACCAGAATAAAAGATATTAATATTATGGTTAACACGTAGATAAATATCTGGCTGTAAATCTGTGCCCTTTTCATTTTTTGGCATTTTTGCGCTTTGATTTCTTCTTTTTTGCCTCTTTTGCAATCTCCTTGAGCCTGACAAAAACATCTTCTTTCGGCTTTTTCGGCCGTTTTTTACTCTTATCAGCTTTCTCTGCTATTGGCTTCTTTGCCTTAAGTGCTTCTTGTTTTTCGGCTTTGGCGCTCTCCGGCTCTTTCTCTCTGCCAAAAGCCTCAAACAGCTTTTCCCTTTCCTTTTCCTTCAGCTCTTCTCTTCTTTTCAAGGCTTCCAGCCTCGCGTCTTCTTCTTTCCTCCGTTGCGGCGCTTGCCTCATCTGCGGCTGCGGTGCCAGCCTTGGAGCTTCTTTATGCTTCGGCAATTCGTGCTTCTCCCCTTTCCTCATTTTTAATTGGTAAGCAAGATACCCTATGCCTGAAAGCAGCACTAATATACCCAAAGAGAACATGATAATCTTTGCCATGCTTGATTTCGGGAAGTCCTCGGAATCAACAGGATTTGTGCCTTTGTCAATCTCGTCTTTGTCTTTGAAACCGTCTTCGTCCGTGTCATCTTTGTTTGGGTCTGTGCTTCTTGCGTATGTATTCTTCACATCAAATTCTTCGCGATTTGTCAGGCCGTCGTTGTCAGAGTCTGTATCAGCGTCGCTTGGATCGTTAGGATTAAGCCCGTTCTCTATTTCCCACTCATCAGGCAAGCCGTCTTTGTCCGTGTCCTTAATACCGCTTAGCTCCTCGTCGTCAGGAATCCCGTTGCAGTTGTTGTCGTTTGCCCCGCAGCTTTTGCATGACGATGAAATACACTTCATGCTCTGCTCGCAGTCTCTGTCCAAGTTGCAGTTTCTTCCTTCAGGGCATTTTGACGGGCATGGCCCTCCGCAGTCGATGTCAGTTTCGCCTGGGTTGAACTTGCCGTTGAAGCAGCTTTCCTGCTGCCTGCAGAACCCGAAGCTGCAGGAGTTGCTCTGGCAGTCGTTTTCTGTGTTGCAGGCTCTTCCATTCGGGCATTTGCCGCATGGCCCTCCGCAGTCGATGTCAGTTTCGCCCTGGTTTTTGATGCCGTCGCTGCAGCCAGCCTGCACGCACTTCCCTCCGGAGCAGAACCTGCCTTCGCAGTCTGAATTGTCGCTGCAAGGCTCGTTTAACTTGCAGTCCCCCCTGTCCCTGCAGGTAATCAGCACCGGCAGCGTGGAATTCGTCCTGCAGTCATCAGTTTTTACCTTGCAGGACTTGCATGCCAAAGTCCCGTTAATGAAATTTGGGCTGAACTTGCTGCAGCTTAAATCTGTAATGTTGCCGAAGTTTGTGCCGTCGCAAAGCTCCCCTGTATCGAGCTTGTTGTTGCCGCATGCCTGGGCCTTTGCGCATCCTGAAGTGTCGAGCTTGCAGTCTGCGCATTTCATTGAGCCTGAGTTAAATTCGGCGCTGTAGTCAACGCACTTGCCGTTTAATGGTCCAAGGTTTGCACTATCGCAGCTTTCTCCCTTGTCTATGAAATTGTTGCCGCATTTGGGTGCTTCTGTGCATGATGTTGTGTCGAGCTGGCATGAAGTGCATTTGAGGTTTCCTCCTGTAAGCGAGGGGCTGTAGTCGGAGCATGTTTTTATTTTGCCGAAGCTGTTGCCGTCGCAGGCTTCTCCAGTGTCAATTGCGCCGTTGCCGCATGAAGGCGCTTTCACGCATTCCGACGGGTCAAGCCTACAGTCCGATGCACACTTCAAAGTGCCGCCTATGAAGTTTGTATATTGTGTGCAGCGGTTTATAGAGCCGAATGCACCCAAGTCGCATTCCTCGCCTGGTTGGTTTATCATGGAGTCGCCGCAGACCGGCTTGGGCCTGCAGGACAATGTATCGGTTGTTACGCCGTTGCTTTCCTTGGACTCACTTTCCAAACCAACATAATTTTTTGCGCTTGCCCTGAAATAGTAGTTTGTATTGTCTTCCAGGCTCAGGTTCTCTACCCACAGCCATTCGCCTCCGATAAAGCTTCTTGCCAGGCTCACAATTTGCTGGTTATTCGCTTTTTTAATTATGAAATATACATACTCTTTTATTCCCGAATCGTCGTCTTTGCCAAGCCACTTGACCCTAAGCCTGTCTGTCAGGCATGTCTTTTCCTTGCCCTCATAGGAGTCATTGACGAAAAGCATCAATGGCTTTGTCAAGTCCACAACAAAGCTGATTGTTTTTACGTCAGAGTAACCTTTTAGGTCCTTGCATACAACATAAAATGTGTGTTTGCCATGTGTTGAAATTACATTTTTTGTATGTGCATAGCCCTGCGGTCCGAACAGCTCGCCGCTTCTTGCTGTTGTGTCTGTCTCTGAAAATTGGCATTGCGCATTCTTGTTTGTCTCGACAGCAAGCACCACATTTGTCGAGTTGAAGAACTCAGGGGTATGTGATTTTACGTCCATTGCAATCGTAAAATTGACATTGACTGAGATGTTGCTTGTTGCTGATTCGAGTCCAGCCTTGTTTTTGCAGGCTGTGTAGTATGTATATTTCCCTTCACCCGGCAATGCAACCTGCTGCTTGTTTATGGCTTTAAAGGTGCTGTTGTCAAAGCCCTCAAACTTGCCTTCCATTCCGTCAAACTGCCTTGCCTGGGTGCTGAATTTGCATATAACCGGCTCGTCAGACTCCATAGTCAATGCCGTGGCTGGCGGCTCTTCGACTACTGGATTTGGATATGCAAAAGCGTTTTTAACCATAGGAGGCGACTGGTCAACGCTTATGTCAAAGGATTTTAATGACTCCCCTCTCCTGTCTTTGCACTTGACATGCAACTTATGCACGCCAGTGTCGCCGCTGGCTATCTTGTTAAAGTTTGAGGCATTATGAATTGTGCCTCCGGACAATGGAAACTTCTCCATGAGATTGTATTCGTAGATTGTGTCCAGCGAATACCTGCACTCTGCGTCATTGTCTGTCTCAACGGCAATGTCAAATGTGTACTTTGGCGATATGCCAAACTTAGGATTAACCAATCTCATTAAAGTGGGGTTTGCGTCCACAACAAATTGCGATGTCCCTTGTATAAAATTTTTCGAATAGTCTTTTGCCTCGACATCGAGCCTCTTGCTGCCGTCTGGCATATTTATAGCTGCATCAAATACCTTGTTGTTTGTCGTGGCAAACTTGTCTTTTATCTCTTCAGAGTTTAATTTTACTGATAGGGAATTCCTGTCCATTTCCTTGTCGAATGCCAGCTTGATGGGAACTGAAGACTTGTTGATTATTGTGCCATTTGCTGGCTCTATGACAAGTGTAGGCTTTGTATTGTCAATCACAATCACTTGCGCCAACGGCGGGTCCATTGGTATATTTTTGTCGTTCTTGGCGTTTAATTCAAATGTGTATTCCCCATTTGGCAGGGTATTTGCAACTTGAAAAATTGCTTTGTCGCTAAGCTCTGTTTTTGGCTGGAATGATGCTGTTGTTTGCTGCGTCTTCTTGTCCACCAGCCTGGCAAAGACGACTGTTGCAGGCTCGTAAAACTGGATTTCTATGGCAGGCTCCTGGTTGCTTGTATAAATCCTGTCAAGTATTTTTGTGCCGTCGCTGACATTGGCTGCAAACACCCTTGGACCTGTTGTATTGCTGTAAACCTGTATTTTTATTTTTTTAACTTCCCCTATGTTTTTCGAAGGATCTTGGGAATAATACCTCACAGTATTTTCGCCTTCCTTGAATGCCAGCAATTTGCTTTTTGTGTCGCTGTCATAAGCATTAAGGTTGCTTATTATTATCATCCTGCTTGTTGTGGAAGTATCATATTGGTGCCCTTGCGAGCCGCACGGCTCCACGCACAGGAAAGTTGAATAGTCCTTTGAAGTCTTCAGCACCGATGAGCTGTTTATGCCTGACTTGTCATATATCTGCACTATCAGGTTTTCGGTAACCCCTTTTTTGATTACCTGCAGCAATGTGGTATTCGGGGCAAAATAGTCGTTCTCGCATATTGAAGTTGCGCAATCCTGCTTGTTGTCGCCGTCGGAGTTCTTTGCGCATTTGCCGTTGAAATTCTGGCATACTTTCAGACTGCATTCATCCGCTATGGTGTTTGTTATTATGTTGTTTATATCGTGTGCTGCAGTGCCGCACTGGCTTGTTTCGTAATCAGTGCACACAATGCTGTCGCAGCTTTTTGAGCGGGATTTGCTGAAATAGCACCTGAACGCGCCCTCTGACAACGCATCGGATTTTTCCTTTGTGCAGAAGTCAAAAATCTCGTTGAACGCCCTTAGGTTCTCAAGGGATTTTGTGCCCTTGATTTCACACCACTGGCAGTTTGTCTGTACAGTGCTTACGCACATCCCTATTCCTATCTGGCTTTCCAGGTTTTTCCACCTGCAGCTGCCAACCCTGCAGTTATCTCTGGTGCATGCCCCTTCTGTCCTGTAGTCATAGCATGACATTGAAGGATTGCAGCCAAAGCAAGAATCTATAGTTGAGTGCGACCTATCATAAAAGCAGTAATTGTTGCTTTCGCATGTTTCAAGCGTATAAAACATCCCAAACGGGTTGCTGCCAGCCGGCTTGCAGCTTGACTTGGGCAGGCATGATGGTATATGATTGGTTACAATGCAGACTTGATTTGTGGAGGAGCATGAAAGTTTTTCGGTTAGCTTGTTGAATGAATCACATGAATACGCTTTGTTGAACTTGGTTTCAAACCTGCTCTTTACGCCTTCTGCAAAATTTTTGAATGAATCAGGAAAATTCAGCACAAGGTAGTTTTGGTACCTTGTGTAGTACGACTCATGAACGCAGAAATTGTCTGAGGAGAATTGACTCCAGCATTCTATATTGCCAAGATTTGCTTTTTGTGTTATTGAAGGTGTGGCTGTCTGCAGTTTGTACCTTGCCTTAACATGATATGTGTAGGTGGTGTCAAACAATAAGTCGCCTGAGGCGTCCTCAAATGAGTTTGTGTTTGTCGCTGCCACCAGCGCAAAATTAGTGCAGCCTGCGCCTGTGCATCTTGAAACCTCGTAAAATGCGGAATTCTCGCTGCACTCATCCTGCCACTTCAGCAGGAATTTTCTCTCGCCTTTTACAGGGGTTATTTCAAGGTTTGTAAGCTTTGGCGCATAATTTGGGTTATTGCAGCCTGTTGCCTGCCCTGAGCATATTCCGCCTGACTCCAGCGTGTCTTCAGGCCCGAAGCAGCCTGTATCGCCGCCGCTGTAGTCTATACAATTATTATTATCATTATCTTTGCCGTCGCTGCATTGGGGGATTGCGCAGATTTGATTGCAGTCGGTTACGCCCTTGTGGAATATCTGCCCAGTGCCCTTGCATTTTGGCTCAGATGTGATATCCCAGCCGAACTGGGAGCAGCAGCAGCCTGTTGATTTGCACGCGTCAACAAGCCCGCAGTCCGTATTGTTGAAAAAAAAGTTTTTTGCGCAATCGGCATAATCTGCCGGATTGTTTGGGTTTTGGGTTGATTTGTAATACTGCGGAAAGCTTGCCTGTAATGGACAGCAGTCAGTGTCTCTTGATGAAAATGCTTCTGTTGAGCACACTAAAGAGCTTGTTGGGTTTATGCAGCACCCGTCATCAGCAAATGCATTTATAGAGAATAATGTCCCAAATACAAAAATCAAGATAATTGCCTCTTTTTTCATCCTATTATTCCCTGTTGACTGTCAAGATCTGGTAGTCCCTAAGCTTGCCGTCGCTGACTTCCACCCTGAATCTCATTTGTGGTGAAACAAGAGTCTCTGGAAACTCCGCAGCATCCTTCCCGAGCTCGCTGTCGAATATTGTGAAGGTGTAGTTGTCCTCGTCAGGATCGTATGCTTTAAGCTGCTTGTTCTGCAGCAAATCCGTTTCATTTATTTTATAGCCCTGCGGAAAAGTGAAGGCATGTGGCCTTATGTAATGAAGCGCAGGTGCCCTGTTTCTTCTTGAAAATTTGTATTCGTAAAGACTCCCGTAAACCAGCGATTTTTCATCTGTAACTGTCACCAAATCGTCCTTGGAAAATATGTCTCTGGCAGTTTTCACCCTGAAGGAATTTTGGCTGTTGTTGGCGTTTCCAATGTCGAATTTTATATTTTTTATGTCCTCGCCGATTAAATCCCTGACAAAAAGGTGAAGTTCCCTGAGCCTTATGTCAAGGGTGGCTGAGAAGTCGCTAATTTCAAGAAATTCATTTGATGATGGATTATTTATAGCTATGGGCATCTTTGCCTTTACGCTGACTCCTCCAACCCCTATTATAACTGATGTGTTTGCCTCTTTTGGCTCAACTTCTATGCCCTGCTCCCTGAAAATGCTGAAATCCAGGCATTTTGCCATGTTGCGGTTGACGAAAGCCTCTATCTGCGCCTGCATCGAGTTCGGCCCTTCTGACGAGTTCAGCGGCGGGAGGTTGCTTGTGCCGAAAAATCCCTCATAAATTTCTGCATTTGATATTTCTGTCTCGTAAGGGAATGTCTTCCACGGATAGTCGGGTACATCAGAGGCGTAAGGAGGCGCCGGGAATTTTGGCGGCATTATGTTGTAAGCCACGTTAAGATTTTCGTGCCTGATAAAAAATAGCCCCTCGTGTGTTTTTGCATAGTCAATTAAAGTGCCGCCCTGGCTTGCATATATGTAGCCGCCTTGTTTGCCCAGCAGCACAACAGCGTCTTTTGCAGTCTTGTCAAGACATTTATCCACAAATTCCCTGATTGGCTGCAGCTCTATCGCCGTCTCTTGAGATTTTTTTGTCGCCTGCTGGCTTTGTTTCTTGACTGAAGACTTGGCAAGGTAGAGAACAAGGCTTACAATGATAAAAAGCACCAAGCCCACTATCATGAGCATTGTGATTTGCGACTTGGACTTTTTCATTTTAATCTGAGCTTTGACGTCAAATCCAGCCATATTGCTTCCGGGTTAATGCTTGTCGCCTGGCTGCCCTGTGCAAGAATGTAATAATTTGAGCCGTCTTTTGTGCATGATATTCCGGATGAGTCGTCCTTTGGCTTTGCCTGGGTGTACTGCTCTACAAATTTGCAGATATCTGCATCAATGTTTTTGTACTCTATAACCGAGTTCTTAAAGAATGGGAATTTAAGCTTGCCTTCTATCGAGCCTTTTATAGACTTGGTTCCCTGCTGAGACATATGCAGCTTGTCAAACCGCTTGAAAGCGTTCACATAGGACTTGTCTCCAGATGGCCCTACACCTATTAAGTCTTGTATGGATTCTATGATGCTTTTTATGGGGCCGAATAGTGCTTCCTCAAATGGCGCCTGCCCAAGCGGCACTGTTATTGCAGTCGAGCTGTATACAAGGCTTTTCAGCCTTTTGTTGTACCAAACCTTGTTTGTCCCGTCGCATGAATGGTACTGCCCGTCGTCTATAAGCGCGTTGTTGCAGCTTGTAACCCCGAATATGTTAAGGCTGCTGCTCGGCGCCTCCTCTATGTTTTTGTTTAGTGACGCTGCTGTTATGATTTTATTGCCTGCTTTCAAGACGCAGAAATTGTTTGTCTGCAGGCTGTTAAGCACGTTGGCTATGGCTTCGTTTGAGCTTGTCAGATACTGAAGGTTGTTTAATGCATTTTCCCTTGAATCGCACAGCAGCGTATAGTCCCCGCTTTTCATCTCCAGCAGCTTCAAAGCAAGCAGTTTTGTCCTTGTTGACCACTGGCCGCTCTCGCAATAATTGTCGTCTGTGTATTCGCTTGATTCTATGCAGCTGGTTTGCCCCTGGGATTTTGAAAGGCATTGCGTCATCTTTGGGCAATAGCCTGATGTTTCCCCATCGGGTGTGGATTTTAAATCTGACTGTGCCCATTCCCCGTCAATGCACCTTGAGCCGTTTATCGGCTGCGCTAAGGGGTTGTCTTTTTGATTGGCAGTGCATTTTTCGCCGTCCCAGCACTCCTTTTGGGCGCAACACTCTGCCTCTTGTTCCAAGTCTTCAACAGGGGCAAAGCTTAGGTGGCTTCTGTCAGCTCCATCAGTCGGCTTCCATTGCCCTGAGAAAGAGCAATAATATGTCTTTGCGGTATCGGTGGTGCAGTAGTTTTCATCCTTTATCAATGGCCCGCCTGTGTGCTTGTCCAGAATCCAAAGAAGTCCCAGCAACCCCGCTTGATCGGAATCTCCAATGGCACAACCATGAAACTGCCCATCATAGTTTATTACAGATTCATTCGTATCTTCAACAAAGTTTATGCTGATTACTGATTCCTCGTCCCAACAGCCTCCTTTTTTGCTTATGTCATTGTAATGTTCTTCTGGGTCATCGTCTTCGCTGCAGCATTTTGTGCCTGTCCATACTAAGCCAGCTTTCTCGCATGTTGCCCTGTTTCTGCCTATTAGTGCAGTGTCGCTGATTTTTGGATTGGGAACATCCAAGTCTGTTGTGAACTTCCTGTCAGGGCCGCAGTAATAGGTTTTGTTGTCATTGGAAGAGACTGCATTTCCTGTGATTCCGACAACCTGCCCTGTAGCCGGGCTTGATGGAATCACTACAATAACTTTTGTGAAATCCCTGGCTGCCTTGCCAGTGTTCAAATCATACTGCGCCTCGATGACCGCTGTGCCTGCTGAAATTCCCCTGACAACTGCTGTCTGGAAGTCAAAGCAGTTTTTTTCACTTGGGTCAGTGCAGCTTATTACCTTGTCGCTTATAACTGCAATATTTGAGTTGTCTGATGTCCATTCTGCCTCTACAGGAGATGAGTTGTGGGATGAGCCGTACAAAGCTTGAAGCTCAATAATCTGCCCCACCACTATAGTTGGGTTTGCAGGCGCTATCTTGAGCGAGCTTTTAGCTTCTGGTGGAGGCAGCTGCTCATTTGAAAAGCTTGCAGGGTTTACGGACTGCCCTGTTGAAAGCCTTTTGCCATCGACTCTTGACTTGCATGAGCCGTCTCCGCAGCATTCAATAAGAGACTCGCGGCCTCTGCCTATGCATATAAATTCGCTGTTGCTGATTGTCTTTCTCCAGAAAGTACCGTCACACTTTATCCACGTAGTTCCGTCTGATATGTGCTCTGACCTGCTGCACCCTACATACCTTATTTCACCCGGGTTTTGGCCTGAGATAATCCATTGTGCAGATTGAGCATTTGCATCTATATTGCAGATAACCCCGGAGCTTATCTTGCCGCAGTCTTCTTCATCATCGCCGCAGCATCTTGCCTTTGCATTCCAGTCTGTTGAGGCAATGCAAGTGCATGCGCCGCTTGACTGATCTGGGTCAGTTTCTTCAGGAATATTGTCAGGAACCCCTCTGCAGTCGCACCCGCCTGTTCTCTTGCACTTGTTTTCTGAGATGAAATAACTGAATTCATTTAGAGAAAGCTCTCCAAAATTGGATTTTATATCCCCTATTCTGTAGCATCCTGGACTTTTTATGTCGCATGGTGGGGGTGGGGGTGGGGGAGAGCCTGCATAAACAATATCCAGCGACAGCGAGAATATTAACGACAACAGCAATGCAATGGTAATAATTTTAAACTGATTAGCCATAAACTGCCTCTTTTTTAACCTGCTTTGTTATTTATTAAACATTAGTATTTAAAAGTTTCCAAATTTTGTGTGCATTCCGACTAGGGCTTTACAGCACGTATTTTAGCAAACAAACAAAGTTTATTAAATCCTTGCAGAATTGCTGACTTTATGAAAGGGGTGTATTTGATTGGTTATATTGAAACAAAAGAGGGCAGATTGCTCGAGTCTCCCAGTTCCATCAAGAGCGCTGTCTTGAGCATATGCAACTCAATCGGGCTTAATATTGTCGGCTCCAAATACCATGTTTTTGGAAGCACAAACGGAGTTACATATTGCTTCATTCTTTCCCAGTCCCATTTTGTTGTGCATACATGGCCTGAGGAAAGCAGGGTTTTCTTTGACATTTTCACGTGCAATGAGGACCTTGACGAAAAAAAATGCATAAATCTGCTGGAAAGAGAGTTCAAAGGCTCTGCAAAAGATGTAAAAAAGGTTGAGTACAGATGAGTAGGCTTGATTTCGCAGGAAGCAGGATTATAATTTTTCTGATAATGTTTTCAACAGGGCTCGCCAGCCTGCTTTACGAGGTTGTTCTGCTTTCTGTTGTTGTGACAATTGTAGGATCTACAGAGATTTCCGCTGCGATCGTTTTAGCATCATTTTTGCTTGGGCTGGCAATAGGAGCTTTGCTTGGCGGGCATATTGTGAAAAAGGAGTTTCCGCTTGTAAGGATTATGATGCTTATTGAGATTTTTATTGCTGTGTTTGGGTTCTCTTTTCTCGGGCTGATAGCAAAGTTTGCATCTTCCGGAATATCTGTCAATTATATTTTTTGGATAATAATCGGCGCTTTGCTCTTGCCTACAACCCTTATGGGCATGGAAATACCCATTGCTGTCAAAATCCTTGAGCAGCTTGGAAGCAAAAGCGCAACAGGCTTTGTTTATTTTGCAGACACTCTTGGGGGTGTAATTGGGGCATTGTTTTCCGGGCTATTGTTTATTCCATGGCTTGGGTTTCATGGCGCAATGTATTTTGGGGGCTTTTTGAATATTATTACATTTGGATTGGCTACACGAATAGGAAAAAAAAGAAATTTGTTGTTTTTAACATTAATGCTTGTTGCCCTTGTTGTTGGAATTGGCTTTTTGTTCGCATCAAAGCCATTGCTTGACAGTGTAAAGCTCGGGTTTCTGGATTCTTTTTATTCTGCAGGCTCGTTGTTTGCAGAGACTTATTATACCGAGGTTGTGGACTCTGTGATAAGCCCGTTCCAGCATATCCTTATATTAAAGTCGCCTTATTATGGGTACCAATTGCTCCTGGACGGAAAGAACCAAGTGTCTGACAAGGCATCTATCATTTATCATGAGTATTTGGTTATGCCAGCGCTGGCGGCGCATCCAAATCCCAAAAGGGTTTTGGTTATTGGCGGCGGGGATGGTGGTGCATTGTACCAGTTGCTTAAGTTTAATTTTACCAGGATTGACCATGTTGACTTGGACAAGGAAGTTGTTGATGTTTCAAAAAAATACCTGCAAAATGTTCATAGGGGGGCTTTGGATGACAAAAGAGTCAACAGAATCATTATGGACGGAAAGAAATATATCAGGCAATCTCCTGATGAAGCTTATGATGTGATAATTCTGGATTTGCCGGATCCCAAAAAGCTTGAGATTGTTCCGCTTTACACAAAGGAGTTTTATGATGAAATAAAAAGGGTTTTGCGCAGGGATGGATTTGTTGCAACACAATCCCACTCGCCATATATTTTTTTAGAAGGTTATACCTCAATATACAAAACTATGAAGTCTTCCATGCCTGAGACATATCCCTATGTTTTCCCGGGCTCGGTATCTGGCTCTATCGGATATGCGATTTCGGGCAAGAGCCTTGACCCGAGAATTGTGAGGAACAAGAATGTCGAGGGCTTATGGTATTCTCCATCTGACAATGATTTTTTGTTTAAGTTTCCAAAGTTTTTGGATAATTATTTCAGCAACAACACGATACAAATCTCAACTGACGAGAATCCGATAGTCCATATATACTTCCAGAATAACTACTATTTTAAAGGCGTTGCTGACAGGTAATCAGGCTTCTTTAATGCCTGAAGCCCCCATAGTAACAAATACAATACCTATCAATCCTGTAATCATCAGCTCTAACAAATCAGTCGTGCTTTCATAGTCACCTGCAAAAATCAGGTATACTTGAAGGGCCAAGAGTGCTACTCCGCTGATAATCTGCAGCCATCCAAGGATTTTGTTGCCCATAGCTGGTATCTTGAAGCAATACTATTTATATTTTTCGATAATGCCGCAGCTGAAAAAGAAAAGTTATAAATATTGTATATTTATTGCAAAAACATGGCAAGCCCGAAATCATTTAATTTCTTAGCCTTCATAGTGTTTATGGGAGTAGTTGCATTTTGCGCGATAATTTATGAACTGCTGATAGCAGACGTGCTTTCATATTTGCTTGGGGACAGCGTTCTGTATTTCTCTGTTACCATAGGCCTATTTTTAAGTTCTATGGGGATAGGCTCATATTTTTCCTATAAAATAGCAAACCAGTCTTCCGAGCTTTTGGGGAAGCTTGTACTCATTGAATTTTTGCTTGGCGCGCTTGGGGGGTTTTCAACGACAATTATTTATTATGTTGCAAGCTTTTCCATTGTTATTTCAAGGACAGCCTACGGCAGCTTTCTTGGCTCCACCATACCTCTGCACATTATAAGCTTCATAATAATTGCAGCCATAGGCATTCTTGTGGGGCTCGAGATACCATTATTGACGAGGTTTGTAAGCAAATCAAGCGAGATGAGGTACTCTCTGGCAAATGTTCTGGCAGCTGATTATCTGGGCTCATTTATCGGCTCAATCGCATTCCCTATCCTGCTCCTGCCAAATCTTGGAGTTATAAAGGCTTCATTCCTGGCAGGAATATTGAATGTTGCCACGGTTTTTCTGATTCTTCCATATTATAAGACAAATTACAGGAAAAGCTATTTCATCGCTGCTGGGATATTAATTGTGCTGCTGGGCGCTTTCTTTATCAGCAGCCAGAAGATAGAGAACAATCTTGACAGGATGATGTATACTTACAAGGGATACACTGAAATAGAAACAAGCTTCCACTCCCCTTACCAGAAAATAGTAATGACGAAAAGGGATATTTACAACAATACCTTCATTGCCCTGTTTTTGAACGGCTTCTTCCAGTTTGATTCTGAAAGGGAGAGCTACGAGTACCATGAAATGCTTGTGCATCCTGCCTTCATGTTTGCAGAAAAAAGTGACAGCGTCCTTATTCTGGGCGGAGGTGATGGCTTGCCTGCAAAGGAAGTGTTAAGGCATAAAAATGTCAGGAGAATAGTCGATGTTGACATAGACCCTGAAATTGTGAGATTTTCGCAAACAAACCGCTACCTAAGCGAGTTTAACGATAATTCCTTCAATAATAAAAGGGTTGAAATTGTCATTCAGGACGCCTTTATTTATGTAAGGCGTGCCAAAGAAAAATTTGACATAATCATTGTTGATTTTCCTGAAGGCAATGATGTTTCCCTTTCAAGGTCGTACAGCCTGCAGTTCATGAAGGATCTTGAAAGAATCCTGAGTCCGGGAGGGGTTATAGTATTCCAAGCTGATGTCTTTGACTCCGGTATATTTTATAATATACTTAAAACTGCCGAAGCTGCCAATCTTCATTTTATTTCATTTCCTGTCCTGAAATATGACATGGTTCCAAGCAATGAGGTAAACCTGAGGAGCGGCGAGGCTGTGGTGCTTGTTGGCAGAGATAAGTTTGGGATTTCTGATTTGAATGCTGAAGATTCCCTGCAATATTTTACTTACAAAAGCACGTGGAAAAATTCCTTTGATTACAGGCTTGAGGAGAAGGACGTGCAGAAAGAGCTTGCTGGCACAAAGCCAAATACCGTTTACATGCCGACTTACCTGCATTATTACAGGCAGGATTTTTTTAGGGAGTATGATATTGGGGCATAAGCTCTGTCTAAAGTCCTTGACTTGATGACTCTCTGATATTTTTGTTGTCCATCCCAAGCATAGCAAACAGCCTTGAAATGTCATGGCGCGCCCTGAGTCCATAGGGGTTCTGCGAGAAAGACGCCGTGATTGTTTTTACTTTGTATTTCCGGCACAATGTGATGTTCTGCATCATCCTTCCGATTATTTGTGATGAAATTATTGGATTTCTATTAAACAATGAGCCGTATGAAAATCCAACAGCAACGTTGTTTTTGTTTGCAAGCTCGCATATTATATGGTTCAGCCCCGAAGCCCTCTGGTGCATTCTGTCTTTTTTGTGCGATTCCTCAAGCCCGTAGATAATATTTATTTTTTTGCTCTCAATCAGCATTCTGTCGCTGTCCGAGCTTTTTGCCGCAAGAATCTTTGAGTGCTGCAGCGCTTTGCCCATGTTTTTTTGGTTTACTATCAATCCCACTTCAATGTGCACTTTGTTTTGTTTTTCCATTGATTCCAAATTTTTTCCAGTTTCTTGGCTATACTCGCCAAAATTGTAAAGAAAATACAGCTTTCTGATGCCAAGCCTTGAGGCTATCTCAATAAATTCCATTTCATTGTTTTTCGGCAAAACTATGTCCATCATTTTAGCTGAAGATTAGCGCCTGGCTTATAATAATTTCTGATTTCCACAGGAAATGGTGGGGGTATATTTTCTCTGAATTATATGTCTTGATAATGTCATTTAAAAACAAAAGTATTTATAAATAAACGGGCTTTATAAAGTTTATAAATAAAACATATAAAGGCAGCTTAAAAAAGGTCCTAAATTGTTGTCGGGGGTGTTTTAGGGCTTACTCAGCTGAAATAACGCTAATTACGCGGAGGAATCTAAAATGGCTAAGAAAGAAACCAAGAGAGATATAAAAGTAGTTAATATTGTTGTCAGTACATCCTTAAAGCATGATATTCCGCTTGAAAAGATGGCAGCAACCCTTAGCAATACAGAATACAACCCTGAGCAGTTTCCTGGGCTTGTGATAAGGATAAAGGAGCCTAAAACATCTGCTTTGATATTTAGCTCAGGCAAGGTTGTGTGCACAGGCGCACGCTCAATGGACAAGGTAGAGGAGTCTATAAAGAAAATCATCAAGAGCCTTGAGAAGATAAACGTAAAGATAACTGTAAAGCCCGAGATAAAGATACAGAATATTGTTGCTTCGGGCTCAGTCGGCATGGACCTAAACTTGAACACACTGGCTATGAAGCTTGAGAACACAGAATACGAGCCTGAGCAGTTTCCCGGCCTGGTTTACAAGCTGGCGGCAGCCAAGGCGACTTTTTTGCTTTTCAGCAACGGCAAAGTGGTCTGCACGGGCACAAAAAGCGAGAAGGAAGTCCATGCTGCGCTTGACAAGCTGATTGAGAATTTGAAGAAAGTAAAGGCTTAGATTTTTTATTTTTTGTTTATTTTGGCAAAAATAATGTGCATGCTTATCCCGCTGTACCACTGGACATTTGTGCCTAAAGTATTTAAAGCAGAAAAACAAGAGGATGGTTATGGAAATAAATGTTGTTGAGCAGATAAAGAGGTTTCAGGACTTTATTGACAGCAATTACTATAATTCTTTGCTGGAAAACGCAAGAAAGGGCAGCAAGTCCCTACTTATTGACTTCTCGGAGCTTTCGAAGTATGATCCTGACTTGGCAACAGAGCTTCTTGACGCTCCCGAAGAAACCATAAAGGCTATTGAAAAGGCCATAGAGCAGTTTGATGTTGACGGCCTGGCTAATTTCAAGATAAGGTTTCACAACCTGCCCCCAAGCCAGAATATAATGATAAGGGACATCAGAAGCAAGCATATAAACCGGCTTTTTTTTATCGAGGGCGTCATAAGGCGAAAATCCGATGTCAGGCCCCAGGTTACATCAGCAAGGTTTGAGTGCCCTGTATGCGGCAACATAATGAACGTGCTGCAGCTTGAAGGCACTTTCAGGGAGCCCACAAGGTGCGGCTGCGGCAGGAAAGGCAAGTTTGTCATGCTTGACAAAGAGCTGGTGGACGCGCAGGGGATTGTAGTTGAAGAAGCCCATGAAAATCTTGAAGGCGGGGAGCAGCCAAAGCGCATCAATGTTCTTCTTACAGACGACTTGGTGAGCCCTTTAAGCGAAAAAAGAACTTCCCCTGGAAGCAAGGTTGAGGTTGTCGGGATAGTAAAAGAAGTTCCCATAATATCTAGGAGCGGAGCAAAGTCAACAAAGCTGGACCTTATAGTCGATGCCAATTACATAAAGCCTGTCGAGGGCACATTTTATGAGGTTGAGATAACTGAAGAAGAGGAGAAAGAAATTTTGGAGATTGCCAACGATCCGAAAGGCTACGAAAAGCTTGTAAATTCAATTGCCCCTTCTATTTATGGTTACGAAAAGATAAAAGAAGCTTTGCTGCTCCAGCTGATGGGCGGCGTGAGAAAAGTGCGCATGGATAAAATTGTGAGCAGGGGTGATATGCATATTTTGCTGGTTGGCGATCCGGGATCGGGCAAGTCAGCACTCCTGAAAAGAATAACCCAGATTGCTCCGAAGGGGCGCTATGTGAGCGGCAAAGGCGTGAGCGGCGCAGGCATAACAGCTGCTGTTGTAAGAGACGAGTTCCTGAGCGGCTGGGCATTGGAAGCAGGGGCAATGGTATTGAGCAGCGACGGGCTGGTTTGTGTTGACGAGCTTGACAAGATGAGCTCTGAAGACAGGGCTGCGATGCACGAAGCCCTTGAAAACCAGACTGTGAGCATATCAAAGGCTAACATTCAGGCAACCTTGATTGCAAGGACAACTGTGCTTGCCGCCGCTAATCCAAAATTCGGGAGGTTTGATCCTTATGGAATTATTGCTGATCAGATAGATTTGCCCCCTACACTTATCAACAGGTTTGACTTAATTTTTCCAATAAAGGACTTGCCTGAAGAAACCAGAGACGAAAAGATGGCAAAGCACATTCTTACACTACATCAAAGCCCGGATATACAGGAGCCTGAAATACCTACAGAGATTCTGAAGAAATACATCGCTTATGCAAGGCAAAGGGTAAATCCAAAGCTGACCGACGGCGCGCTCGAGGAAATAAAGGATTTTTACCTGAAAATGAGGAAAAGCGGCGGCAGCGAAGCCGGAATAAAGGCCATCCCGATTTCAGCAAGGCAGCTCGAGGCTCTGGTGAGGCTGAGCGAGGCATCTGCAAGGGCAAGGCTCGACGACAGGGTGACAAGAAAGGATTCAAAAAAAGCCATTGAGTTGCTTGACTATTGCCTGATGCAGGTTGGCTTTGACAAGGAGACAGGCAAGATAGACATAGACAGGATAGCAACTGGAATAACAGCAACCTCAAGAAGCCATATATTAATCTTGAAAGATATTATTGGAGATCTTGAGACAAAGCTCGGAAAGGCAATTCCGATAGATGACGTTGTTGCAGAAGCCAAAAACAGGGGGCTTGATGAGGACAAGGTTGAGGAAGCTTTGGAGAGGTTAAAGAGATCTGGTGACGTGTTTGAGCCGAGAAGGGGGTTCCTGTCAAGAATATAAAATGCCCGATATTCAATTCCAGAAAAGATTAGTTGCCCGCAAAGCTAGGATTTCTGATATACTTCAGGCGGATTTCGCAAGGGACGATTCTTCCGCGGGATTTATCAAAGTGGGCGGCTTGAATATATCAAGAGTCAGCATGCTCGGGGCTGTTGTCCACAAGTCCGAGGGCGCTTATGCAGGCGCTGTCATAGACGACGGCACAGGAAAAATATCACTGAGGGCTTTTGAAAATATTGGTGTTTTCTCAAAGGCAGATGTTGGCGACTTTGTATTGGTGATAGGCAAGATAAGGAGCTTTAACGATGAGAAATATGTCATGCCCGAGATTATCAGGAAGATTGATGCTGCATGGATGAATGTGAGGAAGCTTGAGCTGAAAGATATGCATGCTGCTGGCGAAAATGCAAAAGCCATGGCTCATGATGTTGAAGAGGTTCCTGTAAATGACGAGATTTATTCATTGATAAAGAGCCTTGACAATGGAGATGGTGTTTCTGTTGATGATGTCATCAAAAGCTCAAAAGACAAAAGCGCTGAATTCATCATAAACAAATTGCTTGAGAGCGGCGACATATTCGAGATAAAGCCCGGCAGGCTGAAAGTCCTAGAATAGCACGGGGGTAACATAAACTTCCAGAAACGCCGCTGCAACCAGAAATCCCACAGAGATTAAAACCAGCTCTGAGAAGTCTATCATGATGTTGGGGAATTTCTCCGACTTGAAATGTTTTCTTATAAGGGCAACAGAGAGGATTCCCCCTGCCAGCCCGCCATAGAAGTACGCTGCAATTTCCGGGATTCCGTGAATCGAGTACTTGAGCAATCCCAATGAAACGACATGGAAGTAGTTGCCTGCCTCCAGCAGCCCAAACGAGCTTGTATAGCTGCTTATGTTCACCCTGATGAAGTTCCCTATTGCAGCGCCTATGACAGTCGCATTCCACGCGAGTATGAATATTGCGCCTGCGCCGTAGACAAATGCAAACAATATGGAAAATGCAAGCACCTTGAAGTTGTTGAAGAATATTTTCCAGAAGGTATTAAGGCTGTGGATGACATTTCCTGACACATTGTTGTTGATTGCCTGTATTGTGCCTACTTGCTTGTCAAAAAGGCTGTTTATTGTCGGCACAGGAAGTATGACATACCACAATGCGCACGCAACGGTTATTCCTATGAACATGTACATGAAAAATGAGATTGCCTTGTTGTGCTCCCTTAAAAGCGCAGACTCTTTGCCTATGAGCATGTCCTTGCTTTCCTCAAGCTTCATCGTGTTGTAGAACACAGGCAGCGCAGCCATTGTTATCATGAAAACCATTACAAGGCTTGCCTGGTCTTTGAAAATCCACAGGGCAAGGAATATCCCTATTGAAGTGTACAAAAATCCCAGAAAGAACATTTTCCACGGGCTTTTTTCAGCCTTGAACGGCACAAGCAAAGACTCGACTACCATGGATTTTTACTTATGCATTTTGTTTATATAGTTTGCGGAAAAATTATTTTCTGTAAACCCTGAAAATAGCAGATTTTCGATGGTTTGCGGAAAGTTTCTTTTGATTAAATTTATAAACCAAGTTGTTTACCTTTGTTATATGGAAGATTACAAGGACATGCTTGAGGATGTAAGAAAAAGCCTTCCTGAGGTTGTATTCATCAAGGAAAGGTTTGAGATACCGAAAGCGCTGGGGCACGTACAGGGCAACCGCACAATAATCACAAATTTCCTCCAGATAGCATCTTCTTTGAGAAGGGATGCAAGCCATTTGCTCAAGTATGTGCTTAAAGAGCTTGCAACCCCCGGCGAGGTAAAGAAATCAGGGGCATTGATTCTGGGCACAAAAGTGCCTGCCTCAAGGATTAACGACAAGATAAGGCAGTACGCAAACGAGTTTGTCCTTTGCTTCGAGTGCGGCAAGCCAGATACTGCAATCGTAAGGGAAGGCGAGCTTACTTACATGAAGTGCACCGCGTGCGGGGCGAAGAACATTGTCAAGGCGAAGATATAGGATTTTGGATTTCTTTTAAACTGGTTATAATAGTTGTTAAAATCAATAATTTTTTGGGCTAAAACAACAAAGGGCGATAAAACCTACGACTTAAAAATAGAAAAGTTTATACATTTATCAATTTGGAATGTTCCAAAGGGGTGAGAAAATGGATAAGCATCATTTACTTTACCAAATATTGTCACCAAAAATAAGTAAGCTTGTTAAATTACTTGGAGAAAAAGAAAAAGTATTAAGACATTATTGGTACTTAGAAAGATGTTTTTTCTATCCATCTTATGAATTTAAAGAAGCTCAAGCTGATTTTATTGCAAGATTATCATTCTATTCTGGAGGGGTAAGAGAAAGAATTGAAAGCAGCGACACTAAAAGTGAAACCATTAAAGAATTAAAAAGGATTTATCAAGATGTATTTTTGACTTCTTTTTATAATTTTGAACCTCAAGATGAAATATTTGGAATATGTAATAAATTCCATGATGAAATTGAATCCTTTTTTAAACAAGATATTTTAGGCTGTATTTTAGGTATTTCTGTAACGCGATTTTGGTTATTTAAATTAAAAAATAAAAATTATGAAATACTCCAAGATGGTAGTGTATTATTTAAAGGGAAAACATCAGAGTATGGCACAATTGCTTTGGATACTATCTCAAAAGGGGATTATATTTTGAAAATTTATTTCAAGGATAAGTTTAAGACCAAATCAATTAAAGTATCTGAATTTTCATCAGGAATAAAAATAAACTTTTTCTAACTGAGTTTCTTGATAGAATCTTAAATTTTATAGGTCTTTTTATTTTTGTTCTATAATTCGCTAAAAATTGGTATTTTTATTACCACAAACTGCTTTCTCTAATCACTTTATAGTTTGATTGCTTTTTCTTTGTTTTTTGTTGAAGTTTAGAAAGTTTAGCATTTCCAGATTTAATTTCTCTCACACCACTATATGTAACTTTTCCTGTGAATGGGTCTCTTTTTCTAACCCTAAAATCATGCCCCTTCCCAGTTCTTTCAACTTCATAACCAGATAATCTTGCTTTCATTACATAGGCATCTTCAGCAGCTTGTCCTCTTCTTCTATTTTCATTTATTACTTCCCTTTTGATTTGTTTTTTAGAAATCTTCCTACCAAAAATGTCTGATTTGATTAATCTTCCAAAAATATCTCGTGGCATAAATTCACACCATATGTTTAATATCAGCCATCTTGTATTTAAATTTTTCTGGGAAAAACGTCAATAAATTCACAACATTTATATATAAGATATTCTTACTAGTAAGATATTCTTATCAAGGAGGCAAGCAAAATGGAAAAACTGGAAATAACAAGCATGAGTTCAAGGGGGCAGGTAGTTATACCTTTGGATATAAGGGAGCAGCTTGGGCTAAAGGAAGGGGAAAAATTTGTCGTGGTAGGGGAAGATGACACAGTTATATTGAAAAAAGTAACTATGCCTTCCTTCAAAAACTTTGGTAAATTAATTAAAAAAACACAGCAGTTTGCAAAAGAGAAAGGTATAACTAAAGCTGATGTTGAAAGTGCCATAAAGAGAGTCAGAAAATGATGGTGGTTCTGGACACGAATGTGTTTATTTCTGGCATTTTCTGGAAAGGAAGCTCTAACAAAGTACTAACCGACTGGAGAAATGGTAAATTTACACTAGTAACTTCTTTGGAAGCAGTTTCAGAAATAATAAAAGTTCTCAAGGATTTTAAAATCAAGCTTTCAGACGATATGATTAAGGAATGGGTTGATTTAATTGTAAGAAATTCTATAATTGTAGAGCCAAAAGAAAAAATATCAATAATTAAAGACGACTCAAAAGACAATATTTTCATTGAAACTGCCGTAGCTGGAAGTGTTGATTATATAGTTTCGCAAGATAACCATTTATTAAAGTTAAGGGAATTCAGAGGAATTAAAATAATAACTCCAGAGGAATTCCTTAAGTTAAAATAAATTCTTTATTTTCATCCAAACCATCTCCCTAATCCTTCCTGCTTGTCTTTTTCCCTTCCGAAAACTCCTTCAACCCTGTCTTTTGTCAATAATAAAACCTGTTTCAGGTAAGGAGGCAGATTGTATTTTTCAGACAGCGATATTGCCGGCTCTAAATACTTGACTATGGCACCTTCTGTGACTGTGAATATGAGCCTTCCGCCGCATGCAAGGCATTTCCCTGCCAAAGGCGGCCTTCTGTACTTCTCGGTGCACTTGCTGCACCTAAACTGCTGCTGCGAGAATTTCCTTAGGTTTCCTTTGATATCCCTTAGCAAATGCTTCTCTATGACAAGCCTTGCCACATCCGCTGCATCAACAGCCCTTATCTTGTCAGCCAGTTCCATCTGCCCTTTCAGCTTGTCCTCCATTGACGGGATTGTTTTATATGATGAGCACCTGACACCCATGTTGATGCTTGACACAGGATGGGTGTAAAATATACCTCCTGTTTTTTCAGAATGCAGCAGCCCTGCAAGCCTGTCAACCTTCACATTCCAGGGCATTTCATAGTTTTGGGCTGCCTCGTAAAACTCGATTGGATACCTCTTTGCAACATCCATGTCAAACGCCATGTCATCAACCTCTGTCGGCACGAGTATGGATGTCAAAACCAGCGGAGCATCCTGAGTTGAACCCCTTGAGTCAGGAAGGAACTCCCTTGAGAAATTCAGCAGGGCATCCATCAAAAGTGTTACAGACGCCTCATCCCCATCGCAGTCCCTTCTTGTAGCTGCATGGAACAACGGATGCGCGTAAAACCCCTGCGTCCTTGAAAACCCTATGATCCTTCCGACAATGCCTGCTGACGTATGCGGAGCCAAAGCCACGACAAGCTGCCCTGTCAGCTCTTTTTCCGATTTCATCCTGTAAAATTTTTCCTGGCCGTACAATGAAGTTAAAAGCTCGTCTATAAACAGGCTTACTTTATACAGAATCTTGTCTGCGCCAAGTTCAGGGGCATCCTCGCATTTCGGCAGTATGATGTCCTGAAACTTTAATTCAATCACCTGCTCCGTATTTGTCAGTTCACTCCCGTTCACGTCCTTCTCGTAGCCAAGCTCCTTCAGTTCCTCTACAGATGTCCCTATTTCGCATGGCTTGAAATGTGTTATCGGCAGCTGGGTCATGTCATATCTTGTCGTGCCGTCCTTGTTTACAGAAATGTCGTGCTTGGCCCTCAGTATTCCCTTTGCGAAATGCTCCGGAATATGGTTCTTGCTTGAGGTGCCCCTCACTCCCTTTATCAGGTCTGGGTACTGCTGCATGCCGAGCTTCTTGAGCACATTTCCAAAATAATGCCTGAGGTCTATTCTCTGCTGCTTGTGCTGTATAGTACCTGTATGATTGCAATCATCTTTAAGCTTGCCGCAAACGCCGCAATATCCTGCTGTTTTTGAGTCGCATTGCTCGCACACGCTGAAGATAGTCTCCCTACTGCAGTTTTTGCAGAAATAAACGGGAAAATCAGAGTCAACAAAGCCGTGCTCCATTGCGCTCTGGAACGAGCGCATCTTGCCGCCTTCCTTTCCTACAGGAAACAAAGTGTGGGGGTCGCCGTCAAGCTTCCTAACCTTTGCCTTTTCAGGCCTGCCCATCCTGGCCCCTATGAATGTGCCTGACTTATCCCTCAGCTTTATCCCGGATAAACTGTTTATAAGGTCGAGTACATCCTCTATTTGGGTGTTTTTGTACTGCTCATAAAAATTCTTTTCACCAAGCTTCAGCACAGCCTGCAGTATTGCTGCGTCATCTTTTTCTATGATTGTAAGTTCGTTGTTCACATAAAGGTGCGGAATTCCCGTAAGCTCCAGCACCCTTTTGCCGACTTCATTTTTTGGCAGTATGACCTTGATTATGCCGCTCCCGTCAAACTCTGTCTTTGCAGACAAAAGCCATTTCAGCACTTCGAGAAATTCCTCTCTTGAAACTGCCCTCCAATGGTACGTGAACAAGGGGTGCAGCGGGATTGAAAATGTTTTGCTTATTGCAATTGCGGTTTTTGCATCGGGCTTGGCAGAAAAATAATCTCCTATAATCTGTTCAATGTGCTCCTGCGCTATTCCTGATAGCTGCGACGCCTTGTAATAATCCAAAGAGCCGAACAGGTTCACAACAGCCTTTTCAGCCTCAAGCGACCACCACTCCTCACAGTAGCCTGCGGGCGCAAGCTGGTGCGCCCTGTTGAAAAAATCGCCGTAATTGAACAGGATGTCCCCGAGAAAAAGTATCTCCTTGACAGAGTTTACAAACTGCTTTGCCTTTTGCTCTGTGTCAATTCTGAGCACGCTGCCGTCATTAAGCTTGACAATCGGCCCCTCTATAAAATCGCATACTGTAACTGCCGTAGCCTTGCCAGGCCTCTCAACCTTGAGCTGGGTGCCTATTGCAATGTACTTGTTCAGGATTGTCATTGTCGCAGGATGGATTGCTGATGCTGAGTATCCTGATGTCCTGCACCTTCCGTACCTTAATCTAAAACCTCCAAAAGCAAGAGGATGTGTCAGTACAGGCCTGCCTGCAACAAGGTCCTGTATGTATGTATAGACAGGGGTAATTCCTTTTTTTGCGGGCTTTTCCCTTGTCTTTATCTCCTTCTGCAATTTCACAAATTCTTGGAGAAATTCCCAGTGCCCGAGCCCGAATTCACTGCTCCATTTCTTGAGCTGGCTCCATACCTTGACTGCCTTTTGCGCAACGCACTCCCCCAAAACAAGGCACGGTCCGCTCCTTATCCTGTTTGTCTCAATCCTGTCGATGTCCTTGTGATTCGAGACTTCTATGTCTTCTGACGCATCGCCGTCTATCTGGACAGGCAGGTTGGTGACAAGGAACCTTATTTCCTTTTCGCTTGGCAGGTACTGCAGGTTGGTGACCCTTTCATGGTAATCATAAAGCTCAGACACCATCCTCCTGACCTCCTTTTCCGAGGGGTCATAAGCGCTGTATCCTGTCTGCTTTCTTATGTAATCTGCAATGACTACGCTTAGCGCCCCTGCTGTGCCGCCTGCGCTTCTTATCGGCCCGGAGTACATGAGCGCAAAGTATTCTTTTCCATCTTTCCTTTTTCTTATTTTCAGGCCGACAAAGCCCTCAAGCGGCGACGCAACAACGCCAAGAGTCAGGTAAGCCAGCCCGATTCTTATGCCTGCCTCTATCGCCTCTTTTTGTGTCTCAAGCCTGCAGAATTTTTGCTGCGCTGTTTCCAGCGCAATCGTCAGAGCAACTCTCCAATCCAGTTTTCCGTAGGCTGATTCAAGCTCTTTGATTCTTTTCGGTATGCCACAGTTCATGATTTGGGGTACTGCAACACTCACCAGCCCCTCAACCCTTTCTGCCATGTTTTTTGCAAGAGGTATGTTTACTGTGCTTTCAGGGTCGTAGCCTTTTGCCCTTGCAAGATTTGCGGATTTATATGCAGAATCTATGCTTTTTGCCAATTCCTTCTTGCACTCTTCTTCGCTTGCCATTTTACTGCCCGAATTTCAGTATTTTTATGTCCCGCGTCTGCAGGTTCACAATCGGAACTCTGCTCGGCTCAGGGTTATGCCCAACCCTTTCCTGGAAGATTGTCTTGCCCTGCCAGCAGCTTCCGCAAATCAGGGTTGTGTTCCTGTAGCTGGCTGTTGCTGTCTTGTGTATGTGCCCGCTGAGAAAGAAATCAGGGACTTTTTCTATGACTAACGGGTCTTTTTTTGTGTCAGGAATGTACAATGTCGAGAGGTGCGTCGGCGCAAGATGCCTTCTCTTCAGCAGGAATTTCATTATCAGGTCTGCCCTGTCATATCCTCCCTGATTGCGCAGGGAGTCCACTTCAGCGACAAAATAGTCAAATGAATACCCGTGGTACATCATTACATCAAAGCCGTTGAAATTCTCGTAAGAGTTTATGTTTATCAAAGACGGATTTGAAACCATGATGGCGTTGTTGAGTTCGTGCATCGGCTTGGCAAATTCTTTTGACAGCGCAGGCTGGGGCTCTGATATGCGCAGCGCATCGTGGTTGCCCGGGCATATTATCAATGGTATATGGCTTGGTATTTGCTTGAGCAGCTCTGCGCATTCCCTGTATTGCTGGTAGATATCTTTTGTTATGAGCTCCTTGTCCTGCTCAGGGTAGATGCCGCACCCGTCAACCAAATCTCCTGCGATGAAAATGTATTTCACGTTTTTTGCTATGTGCCTTTGCTGCTCGTTTCCCATGTTTCCGTTTATCCACTTGAGGAACTTCTCAAAATCATCGGGAAGAAACTTTGCCGAGCCGACATGCAAGTCTGAAAGAAAAAGGGCATAGGATTCCTTCTCTGCTTTTTTGATGTCTTTTGCCGCCGGGATGTCGGGCCAGATAATGTTGTTTGCAAAGATTATTGTGTCAACGCTTACCCCAACAACACCTATAACCTCGTCCAAGACAATATCCTTCGCCTCGTTAAACAGCGCCGGCTTGTTCTTGTTTACCAAAACTTTTTTCTGGCCTGTTGGGTCTTCCAGCAAAAACAAGAGGTTGCCGTTTTTTGTAACCTGCTTGTTGCTTACCATGCCGATGATTGCAGCGCTGTCCTTTTCCTTCCTGCCGGCTATCTTGTTGATGGAAACCGTGCTTTTAAGCTCTTGCCGCTGCTTCAGTATTTTTTCTATTGCCTTGTACCTGTTGTTGAAATAATCAACAAAATCCTGGGGCTCCCTTTTCTTCGGCTCTTCAGTGTATGACTGGACAACTTTTACGCTATGCTGCGGGGTTTCTGCGCCGCTTTTCTGTGTTTTTGCCTCATCTACAAGCCTTTTCAGATCCATGTCTATGACTGCCGCTTCGCCGGCTTGTTTTGACTTCAGCGCATTGAATATCCTGGAAATGTGCTCTTCATCGTTGATTGTGTCGAGCATCTCCTGACTTACGAGCATTCCCCTCTTTAAGAACATCCCGATTATTTCGCGTTTTTTTTGGAGAGGCTCGTCATGCATCTTAAACCCTTATCGTGTCTTCAAGGATGGCTTTGACCTTTGGGAGTACCTCTTCAGGGATTTCAAGTGATATTTCCCTTGTCCTCCCGTATCTTCCTTTCGATATCACCTTTGCGTTTACTATCCCAATCATGTCAAACTCCGATATTATGTCTGAAATCCTGCGCTGTGTCAGCACACTTGTGCTGGTCTTGCCGCACAGCGACTTGTACAGCTCGTAAACCTCGCCGGTGAATATGTTTCCCTTCCTGCCGGGCTTGAGAGAGATTATTGAATAAAGCACAAGATGGTACTGCTTCGGCTGCGTCACAACAGCATCTATTATCCTGTCCCTGTCAATTTTCTGCTCTGCGTCATCCACAAATTCTATTGTTAGTTTATCCGCGCTTTTCCTGTCGGCAATCTCGCCGGCAACCCTTAGAAGCTCAAGGGCGCGCCTTGCATCTCCATGGTCTCTTGCGGCGTATGCCGCGCATTTCTCTACAACCCCATTGCCCAAAACATCTTTGTTGAATGCCTGCTCGGCCCTCTGGCGGAGAATTGCCTGTATCTGCACGGCATTGTACGGCGGGAAAACAATTTCCTCTTCAGAAAGGGATGACCTGACTCTTGGATCAAGGTTGTCAACAAACATTATGTCGTTGGATATGCCTACTAAGGAGATTTGAGATTCTGTGTCTTCATTTATTCTTGTGAGGTTGTAAAGGGCATTGTCCCCCGCCTTGCTCACGAGCTGGTCTATTTCATCGAGTATTATTATGTGGTTCTGTTTTTGCCTGCCGAGCGCTTTGAAAAATGCCCTGTAAACCTCCTCTGTCGGCAGCCCTGTTGGTGGTATTGCTTTGCCAAGCTCTCTGGCAAGCTGAGCTATGAGCCTGTATTCCGTGTCGGTGCTTCTCTTCAGCTTGCAGTTAATATATAATATTTTTAAAGGTATATTCTCCCTTTCAGCTACCTCCATTAGTTTTTTTGTTGTGTATTTTATTGTTAGTGTCTTTCCTGTGCCTGTTTTGCCATAGAGGAGTATGTTGGATGTTTTGTCACCTTTTAAAGATGGGGCAAGGATATTAGCTATTTGTTTTATTTGTTCTTCCCTGTGTAAGATTGTTTCGGGGATATAAGACGATTGCAACGCTTTTTTATCAAAAAAAGCACTCTTTTTCCTTAGAAACACCTCAAAGAACCCATCCAACCCCTTTTCAACCATTATTTTCCAAACGAAATGGAGGTATTTAAATATTTTCTTTATTAGTGCTACCCCCCCATTTCGCATGGAAACTTATTTGTGTTTGTTTTAGATTACTTACTCTTTATTTTCTATATAGAAATAAAAATAGAAAACAACAAAACAAACACAAAAACAAGATAAAATAATAAATAACTTCCACAGGAAGTAAGGGGGTTGGAGTACATATTTATTACTAACTAATGATAAAAACAAAAAGATTTTTAAACTACATAACGATACTAAACAAAATGTTAAGCTTAAAAGCAGAAAAACAACTGAGAAACTTGGGCCTGAACAGCTACGAAGTTAAGATTTGGACAGCGCTTTTAAGCAGGGGAGTCTCAACTGCAGGAGAGCTTTCTGGCATTGCCAACGTGCCAAGAAGCAGAAGCTACGATGTCCTAGAGTCTCTGGAAAAGAAGGGGTTTGTTGCTGCCAAGTGGGGAAAACCATTAAGGTACGCTGCCACAGCACCACAAGCCGCAATAGAGTCAATCAAATCAAAAACCATGAGCAACGCTGCAGGAGAAATAGGAAAAATAAATAATATTAAAAAATCGAGGATTATCGGCGAACTTAACAGCCTGCACGCGAAAGGCAAATCATATTTATCTTCTTCAGACACAAGCGGAGCGCTCATAGGGAGGTATAATATACACAACCACACAAGGCAGATGCTGGAGAAAGCAAAGAAGAGCATATTAATATCAGCCACCAGCACTGAATTTACAGCCTTTGTTGAAAATTTCAAGCCCATTTTGGAAAGTCTGGGCAATAAAAATGTAAAAATAAGGATTTTTACACAGCCCAGCCAGTCAACAAGAAAAAAAGCGGCCGAAATCAGCCAGTTTGCCGAGGTAATCAACACAGGCAACAAGGCGAGGTTCTGCATCGTCGACGGCAGCGAGATAATATTCATGCTGCTTGACGACAGCGAAGTTCATCCTACATATGATGTAGGTGTCTGGGTTGGCTCTGCGCTGGCAAAAGACATCGAAAGGGTTTATTCAAAATAGTTAGTCATTTCTTAATATCTTCAAATAAAATGACAGATCAAACTAATTTGGGATGGAGGAGATTTGTATGGAATAATTCAGTTCATTATATTTCCTTAGATCATGGGCATACTTATTGCCGTCCTCCTAACAAAAGAGCTGAAGCTAGACTCAGAAAGATAAGCAAACAAGGTTTAAAGGCTTGTGGTAGTCCTGCTATTTCTGAATTACTCACTGTTAGAAGAAATTCTGTTTTTTTATTTCCTTACTATGAAGGCTGCCTAGCTGATGAAGGAGCATATCATACGGTGGTAGACTTACCTAGACTGATGGCAGACGGTTTCGAGGTATATTCTGGAAATTTTGATTTTATTAATTCTTTTTTTATTCTAGGTTCTGGATTAAGCAACATAATACTCAATACATTACATAAAGGATGGGAAAAAGAAAAAGGTGGATATCCTACATTTGAAAAATTTTTAGCACTAAAATTTTACAATTTAAACAGAATAACTTCAGCAGCAGATTTACCTAAAGGAGCGGAGTTAGTAACTGAGACAACCTCGTATGAAAACAGGTACTCTTTTAAACCATTTTCATTAGAAATCTTGGTTAAAGGTGATATTCCAAAACAATATATTCGACCTTAACTAATAAATTTCCAAAACCTTTATAAATCTCCAGCTATTCCTGAAAAACCCTTTAATATGTGCCCGATAACTCGGGCACATAGCATAAACAAGCCTGAAAAGATTGCCTTTTCAGTACAGTTTTACAGACTGTTTTCTACCAAAGGCCGTCAATAAAAGGCTTATTTTGCATCAAAGGACAATAGGTATACTAGTCTTTGGTAAAATGCCAAGAACAAGAAAACCGAGAGCAGGAAGCATGCAGTTTTGGCCCAGGGTAAGGGCCAGGCATAGCCACGCAAGGATAAGGACATGGCCAAAAAGCAGCGAGCAAAAGCTGCTTGGGTTTGCAGGCTACAAGGCCGGCATGACACACCTGCTTATCAATGACAATGCACCGAATTCCATGACAAAAGGCGCAGATATTTTCTGCCCGGTGACTGTTGTCGAGTGCCCCCCAATCAAAACTGCTTCTATAAGATTTTACAAAAACACGCAAAACGGCTCAACGCTTGTTTCTGAGTTGTTTGCTGATTCTCTTGAAAAAGAAATGGAGAGAAAAATAGTTGCACACAAAAAGAAAGGCAGGGAAGCAAGCGACTTTGATTTTGTGAGGCTGCTCTGCCATACGCAGCCAAAGCTTACGGGCATAGGGAAAAAAATACCGGAAATCTTTGAAGTGGCAATCGGCGGCAGCAGGGAGCAGCAGGTTGCTTATGCAAAAGAAAAGCTCGGAAAGGAAATAAGCATAGGTGAGGTTTTTGCAGAAGGGCAGTCGGTTGACATTCATTCTGTGACAAAAGGCAAGGGATTCCAGGGGCCTGTCAGGAGGTTTGGGGTTCAGCTCAGGCAGCACAAATCCGAAAAAAGCAGGAGGAATCCAGCAACTTTGGGTGCATGGAGGGCGCAGGGGCATATAATGTGGAGAACCGCACATGCGGGCAAAATGGGCTACCATCTGAGAACAGAATACAACAAGTGGATACTCAAGATAGGTCTAAAATCCGACGAGATAAATGTTAAAGGTGGTTTTGTAAACTACGGGCTTGTGAGGGGAAATTACATTCTCATTAAAGGCTCTGTCGGCGGCGCGGAAAAAAGGTTCATCAGGCTTACCATTCCCATAAGGCAAAACAAAAAAATTCCGCAGGAAGCTCCGCAAATATCCTACATAAGCACAGAGTCAAAGCAGGGAAGGTAAAATGAAGCTCAGCATACTGGATGCATCAAAAAACAAGACAGGGGAGATTGAATTGCCGTGGCAGTTTTCCGAGGAATACAGGCAGGACCTGATACAAAGGGCTGTGCTTGCAATGCAAAGCCACAAAAGGCAGGCATACTCCTCAAGCAGCGAGGCGGGAAAAAGGGCATCAGCAAAATTGTCGAGGAGAAGAAGGGACTACAGGGGCTCATATGGGTTTGGAATTTCAAGGGTTCCGAGAAAAATACTTTCAAGAAGAGGCACGAGAATGAACTGGGTCGGTGCGTTTGCGCCTGGCACTGTTGGAGGCAGGCGGGCCCATCCCCCGAAGACCGAAAGGATATGGTGGAAAAAAATAAATGAGAAAGAAAGGCTGAAGGCGCTAAGGAGCGCTATTGCAGCTACAATATCAAAAGACATCGTAGCAGGCCACGGGCACTCTGTGCCAATCAATTACCCGTTTGTACTGGACGAAAAGTTTGAACTGCTGGACAAGACAGCAAGCATTATTGCAGCTTTCAGGGTGCTTGGATTGGGCAGTGAATTATCCCGTGCCGAAGAAAAGAAAGTAAGGGCGGGAAAAGGCAAGTCGCGTGGAAGAAAATACAGGAGGAAGAAAGGCCCGCTGATAGTTGTTTCAAAAAAATGCAGCCTTAGTCAGGCAGCAGCAAACATACCGGGCATTGATGTTGTGGAAGTCAAAAGCCTGAACGCGGAGCTGCTTGCGCCGGGCGCGAAGCCAGGAAGGCTGACTTTATGGACGAGCCAGGCAATAAGTATAATGAAAAACAAGAATTTATTCAGGTAAAAATGCAGCCATACGACATAATAAAATACCCTTTGTCGACTGAAAAATCGATAAGGCTCATGGAATCGGAAAACAAGCTGATATTTGTTGTCAGCAACAAGGCAACAAAGAAAGAGATAAAGGGCGCGCTGCAGGAAATGTTCAAAGTAAGGGTTGAAAGCGTCAACACTTTTGTTAATGCAGAAGGTGAGAAAAGGGCGTATGTGAAATTTTCCGCAAAAAACCCGGCAATAGATATTGCAACCCAGATGGGCTTGATATAATGGACGGTGCAAAATGGGAAAGAGCTTAATCCAGCAGAAGAGGGGAAAGGGAAGCCCAAGGTACAGGGCCCCGAGTTTCAGGTACAAGGGAAAAGCGGATTTTACAGGATATGAGGGAGGCAAGGTAATCAGCGCCAGCGTAGGCGACATAGTGCACAGCAGCGGACACAGCGCGCCTTTGATGGAGCTTAAGTACAGCAACGGCGAGACAAGCCTGCTTCAGGCCCCTGAAGGCATCAAAGTGGGAGACAAAATTGAGATCGGAAAGGACGTGGAGATAAAAACAGGCAACATACTTCCATTGAAAAGCATTCCGGAAGGAACGTCAATCTACAACATTGAGTCAAACCCCGGCGACGGCGGCAAGTTTGTCAGGGCAGGCGGGGCTTTTGCTAAGATAATCACAAAAATGGATGAAGGTGTTGTCATTGAGCTGCCATCAAGCAAGAGAAGGACATTCATGCCCGAATGCAAGGCGGTTATAGGAGTTGTTGCAGGCTCCGGCAGGACAGAAAAACCATTTTTAAAAGCTGGAACCAGATTTTATGCGATGAGGGCAAAGAACAAAATGTGGCCACAGGTAAGCGGGACATCGATGAATTCAGTGGACCACCCATTTGGAGGCTCAAGCTCCCACGCAAAAGGCATTCCAACACAATCTGCAAGAAATTCCCCGCCGGGAAGAAAAGTGGGCAAAATAGCTCCAAAGAGAACTGGCAGGCATAAGAGATAAAATGGCAAAAAAAGAATTTACTTTCAAGGGAAAAACACCGGAAGAGCTCAAAAAACTGAGCATCAACGAGCTTGCGCAGATTTTTACTGCAAGGCAGAGAAGGGTATTAAAGAGAGGTTTCACAGAGCAGCAGAAAACCCTGCTGAAGAAACTAAGGGCTAACGAGAAAAACGTGGAGACGCATTGCAGGGATATGGTAATACTGCCCGAGATGATAGGAAAAACCATAAAGGTGCACCAGGGCAGGGAATTCGTGCCTGTGGCAGTCGAGCCTGACATGATAGGGCACTGCCTCGGTGAGTTTGCCCTGACAAGAAAAAAAGTCGCGCACAGCGCGCCCGGAATAGGAGCTACAAAATCCAGCGCAAGCCTGTCAGTGAAGTAAAATGAAAGGATACACATACCAAAAATACGACAAGGAGCACATGGCAAGGGCATTGGGAGTGGCCCTGCCGGTATCGTTTAAGCAAAGCGTCGAGATATGCCAGTTTATCAAAGACAGGGAAACGGGCGCAGCAAAGAAACTGCTGCAAAACGTTGTTGACAAGAAAACAGCTGTTCCGGTGAGGCGATACAATTCCGACCTAGGGCACAAGAGAAAAATAGGCCCGGGAAGGTACCCAAAAAACACCTCGATAGAGTTCATAAAGCTGATAGAAGGCGCAGAGGCAAATGCGCAATTCAAGGGGCTGAACACATCAAACCTTGTGATAGCCCACATTTCAGCGCACAAGGCAGGGAAGTCATGGCATTTTGGGAGGAAACAGAGAACAAAGATGAAAAGGACAAGCATAGAGATTGTCGTGCAGGTGTCCAAGCAAAAAGAAAAACAAACTGAAAAATCAAAACCAGCAAAAAAATGATTGAGAGGAAATTTGTCGCGCAAAAAATCAAGGAATTCCAGATAGAGGAGTACATAACCCAGAACCTGCGAAATGTCGGGCACAGCCATACAAAAATGGTAAAAACCCCGCTTGGGGAGAAGATAATAATTTTTACATCAAGGCCCGGGCTTATAGTCGGAAGGAAGGGGCAGAACATAAAACAGCTTACAAAAACCCTGAAGAAAAGATTCACACTCGAGAACCCGCAGATAGAGATAAGCGAGGTTGAAATTCCCAGCCTTGATGCGAAAATAGTCGGGGAAAAAATAGTTGATGCGCTTGAGAAGTTTGGCTCTGAGAAATTCAAGGCAATAGGCCACAAGATAATGATGGAAGTAATGAAGGCAGGTGCGCTTGGCATAGAAATAGTCGTTAGCGGCAAGGTTCCGAGCGCCAGGGCAAAATCTTGGCGATTTTATTCAGGATACCTGAAAAAATGCGGCGACATAGCAAACAGCGTCAGGAAGTCAAACACACAGGCAAAGCTCAAGACAGGAATAATCGGCGTCAAGGTGAGCATAATGCCCCCTGACATAAAACTGCCTGATGACATAGAGCTCAAAGACGAAATGGAAATCAAGGTAGAGGAAGCAAAAGAGGCAGAGGAAAAAAAGGAAGAGCAGCCGAAAAAAGAAACAAAGAGAAAAAGGCGCAAAAAAGAAACAGAGAAAGAAGGAAAAGATGAAAGCAAAGGAACTTAGGCTCATGAGCGATGCGGAGATGGATGGCAAGCTGGCAGAGCTGAGGAAGGAGCTTATGAGGGCAAACTCGCAGATTGCAATAGGCACAGTGCCGAAGAGCCCCGGCAAGGTGAGGGAAGCCAAAAAAACAATCGCGAAAATAATGACAATAAGAAGGGAGAAGACTTTAAGCAGGGAGGACGCAAAAAGGAATGAGTGAAATATGCCCAGTGTGCGGTTTGGTGAAAGAGCTTTGCGTATGTGAGACAATAGCAAAGGAGAGCCAGAAAATTTTGGTTTATATAGAGAAGAAGAAATTCAACAAAAACTACACGATTGTTGATGGTATAGACAAAAAGGAAATAGACCTCAAGGATCTGGCAAAAAAGCTGAAGTCAGAGCTCGCGTGCGGAGGCACAATAAAAGACGGCAAGATAGAACTGCAGGGAGAGCACAAGATAAAAGTAAAAAAAATACTGATTGAGCACGGCTTTGCACCAAGCAGCGTAGAGATAAGGTAAAAGAAAAAGACAGTTAAAACACAGTTTACAGTAAATAAAACAATAAAATGAAAACACAGGAATCAAGGAGCACAGGTATGGCTGCAGAAGCCCCGAAAAACAAATGCAGCGACACCAAATGCCCGTACCACGGCAGGCTAAGCGTGCGCGGCAGGCATTTCACAGGAATAGTCATATCGGGAAGAATGAGAAAAACAGCCGTTATAGAGTTTGAAAGGCTTCATTTTTTGAAGAAATATGAAAGATACGAGAAAAGAAGGACAAAAATGAAAGTGCACAACCCGGACTGCATCAATGCAAAGGAAGGTGATTTGGTGGGTGTGGTTGAGTGCAGGCCGCTGAGCAAGACAAAGAACTTCGTCATAATAAGGAAACTCGGCGTCGAGAAGGGGTTTAAGGGAAAAATGGAAGCGAGAGAAGCGTCAAAAATTGAGGCAAAGAAGCTGGAATCAGAAAATCAGGAGGCAGTTTAAATGCAGCCATTAAAAGCCCGCATCGGAAGACCCCTTCCGGTGGGATGCAGGATTGAGACATGCGACAATTCAGGAGCTAAAGTAATAAGGGTTTTCACAGTTGTAGGCCTGAAAACAACAAAAGGGAGGATTTCCTCATGTGGTGTTGGGGACCTAGTCATGGCATCAGTAGTGAGGGGGCGCCCTGACATGAGAAAGCAGGTTGTGTACGCAATAATAGTCAGGCAAAGGAAGGAGTACAGGAGGGCTGACGGCACAAGGATAAAGTTTGAGGATAACTCGGCAGTTGTCCTTAAAGACGAGAAAGGCAACCCAAAAGGCACTATATTCAAGGGAGCAATTGCAAAGGAGGCATGCGAGAGGTGGCCGGGAATTGCAAAAATCGCGAGCATAGTTGTTTGACAAAATGAAAAAATTTTCAGGCGCGTGGAAAAGCAGCAGGAAACCGAGAAAGCAAAGGAAGTACAGGTTAAATGCGCCCCTTCACATAAAGCAAAAGCTGGTGCATTCCCACTTATCAAAAGACCTGAGAAAGAAGTATAGCAGGAGAAGCGTAAGCCTGCGCAAAGGCGACAAAGTGAAGATAATGAGGGGGCAGTTCAAAAAGCAGGAAGGCAAGGTGGATTCCATAAGCACAAAAGACACGGCTGTTTTTGTGAGCGGCATTGAGATAACAAAAAAAGACGGCACCAAGAGGCTTGTGTCATTCAACCCCTCGAACCTGATGATAACAGAGCTGAATTTAGACGACAAACAAAGGCAGGAAATACTGGAGAGAAAGTAAAATGGGAAAAAACCACATGAAAAGGTTTGCAGCGCCAAAAACATGGCAGATAAAGAGAAAGGGCCGGAAATTTATTGCAAAACAGGCGCCAGGCCCCCATAATCTAGAGTCAGGAATCCCGCTAAGCGTAATGCTAAAGGAAGTGCTGGGATATGCAGGCACAACAAGAGAGGCCAAGAAAATACTGAATTCCGGTGAAATAAAGATTGACGGCAAGCCAAGAAAAGATCTCGGGTTTCCTGTGGGTATTTTCGATGCTGTTGAGTTTTCCGGCACGAAAGAGCATTTCAGGGTGGTTCTTGGCAAAAAAGGCAAAATAGCGCTTGCGAAGATAAGCAAGGATGAGGCTTTGACGAAGCCTTGCAAAATCACAGGAAAAACAGCCGTAAAAGGCAGGCTGCAGCTGAACCTTTACGACGGCAAGAACATTATTGCAAGCGACAAGTCATATTCTGTCGGAGACACACTGATGATGTCTTTGCCTGACCAGAAAATCAGCAAGCACCTTAAGCTGGGCAAAAATTCAGTCATAATCCTTACAGGGGGAAAGCACATAGGCGAGCTTGGAAGTGTTGAAAACATAGTCGGGAGCAAGATAGTCTACAAGGACGAAAAAGGTATTCTTGTGGAGACGTCAAAGAAATACGCTTTTGTGATAGGCGACAGCAAGCCTTTAATCACACTGGGTTCAAGATGAATTCAATGAAAGGAATAAGGGTGGAGAAGGTAACATTGAACATTGGTGCAGGGAAAGACCAGTCTAAGCTAGAGAAAGGAATAATCCTTCTGAATGCAATTGCAAATGCAACTCCGATAAAGACAGTGACAAGCAAGAGAATACAGGAATGGGGGCTCAGACCGGGACTGCCGATAGGGTGCAAGCTCACTTTGAGAAAAGACAGGGCAATCAAACTGCTCCAAAAGCTGCTCGAAGCCGTTGACAACAAGCTCAGGGAAAACCAATTCGACAGCAACGGAAACGTGGCGTTTGGCATTCACGAGTACATAGATATTCCCGGCGTGAAATATGACCCAAAGATAGGAATTATGGGGCTTGAAGTGTGTGTTACCCTTGAAAGGCCCGGCTACAGGATAAAGCGGAGAAGGCTGCTTGCCAGAAAGATACCGGCAAGGCACAGGGTTTCAAGGCAGGAAGCAGTGGAGTTCATGTCAAAAAACTTCGACCTGAAAGTGGAGGTTGAGTAAATGACATACAGCGATTACAGGAAGGTGCTCAAGCAGCTGAAGGCAAAGCCTGCAAAGCTGCAGAAATACATGCGGCATAATGCACCGAAGCAGAGAAAGTACGGCAGGTCAATTAAAAAATGCAGGCGCTGCGGAAGACCCGGAGCACACATAAGCAAATACGGATTAAGCCTTTGCAGAACCTGCTTCAGGGAGATAGCCACAAACTTGGGATTTAAAAAATACAATTAAGGTGCTTACAAATGCTTAACGACCCATTAGCAAATATGATGTCATTGATGCTTAATAATGAGGCTATAGGAAAACAGGAATGCCTCATAAAGCCAGTCTCAAAGCTGATAAAGGATATACTGAAGATAATGCAAGAGAACGGCTATGTCGGGGATTTCAAGGAGATTGAAGACGGCAGGGGCAATTACCTCAGGCTCAATCTCATCGGAGGCATAAACAAATGCGGCGTAATCAAGCCCAGATACAGCGTAAAAGGCAACGGCTTTGAAAAATTTGAAAAAAGATACCTTCCTGCAAAGGATATAGGAATATTGTTTGTATCAACCCCAAGCGGCATTATCTCGCATTACGACGCCAAATCAAAAAAAACAGGAGGAAGGCTGCTGGCTTATTGTTATTAAAATGGTAAAAATCAGAGGCATAGGAAAAAAGAAAATAACAAGGGAGGTAGATCTGCCTAGCGGCGTAAATGCCGCCATTAATGCGGGTTTCCTTAAAGTGGCTGGCCCAAAAGGGGAGTCTGCCAGAGAGCTGAAGCAGCACAATATCTCAGTGAAAATAGAAGACAAAAAAATAATCCTTGAATCCAGTGGAGGGACAAAAACAGACAAGAAAATGATGGGCTCGATGGTTGCGCACATCAAAAACATGGCAAGAGGCAGCACACAAAACCACACTTATGTGCTGAAAATATGCTCGGGGCATTTTCCAATGAATGTAAGCGTAGCAGGCGGCAAGCTTGTCGTTAAAAACCTCCTTGGGGAGAAAGTGCCGAGGGTTTTGCAGCTAAAGGAGAACACCAATGTCAAAATTGAAGGTGATTTGGTTTATGTAACAAGCGCCAGCAAGGAAACTGCAGGGCAGGTAAGCGCCGACATTGAGCAGCTTACAAGAAGGCCTGGGTACGACACAAGAATTTTTCAGGATGGAATATACATAATAAACAAAGACGGGAAAGAGCTTAAATGATTGAGAGACTTCTGGAAATCAGGAATGGCATCAAGGAAAGAAAACCAGATTTCATTAGGCAGGATCATCAAAGGAGAAAGAGGCTGGGAAGAAAATTAAAATGGAGAAAGCCAAAAGGCATACACTCAAAGATACGGCACCGCTTCAAGGGCAGAAGGAAGATGCCTTCTCCCGGCTACAAATCACCCAAAGCCGTAAAAGGGCTGCACCAGTCAGGATTGAAAATGATAAGCATATTTTTTCCCGATGAAGTCGGAAAAATAAGAAAGGAAAGCGAGGGCATAATAATATCGGGAAAAGTCGGCATGAGAAAAAGGCTTGAAATCCTGAAAAAGGCAAAGGAGATGAATATTGCTGTCCTGAATTTAAATCTTGACGAGCATATAAAAAAGATTGAAGGCATGATCAGCTCAAAAAAGAAAGCACCCAAGGAATCAAAGAAGGAAGAGTCCAAGGTGCATGAAATAAAAAAAGAGCCAAAAGAAAAGCAGGGAAAAAGCACAGAACAAAAATTAACGGAAGAGGACAAAAAAGAATCTGAAAAAAAGGAAAAAGACAAAGTGCTGACAAAAAAGGTATAAAATGCTGAGAGTACAAAGAAGGCTGGCAGCCCAGATTTTGAAATGTGGGCAAAACAGGGTAAGGTTTGATACAGGCAGGCTCGAGGATATAAAAGAAGCCATAACAAAAAAAGATGTGATGTCCCTTATAAACAACGGAGTCATCACCAAAAAAATGACATCAAATACATCAAAATTCTGGGCCCGGCACAGGAAAAAACAGAAAAGCAAAGGGAGGCAAAAAGGGCATGGTTCAAGAAAAGGGAAAAAAACAGCAAGGCTTGAGCCCAAAAGGGACTGGATAAACAGGATAAGGCTGCAAAGGATTTTCATCAAATCGCTGAGAAGCAGGGAGGCTATAACGGCGCCCGTATACCATGAGCTTTATATGAAAAGCAAGGGGGGATTTTTCAGGAACCTAAGGCATCTGAAGCTTTATGTGAGTGAAAGGGGAATGGTTAAAAAATGATTTCGGGCAAAACATACACCATGCCTTTCAGAAGGAAGAGGCTGGGAAGGACAAACTACAGGAAAAGGCTTAAGCTGCTTGTGTCAAATAGATTAAGATTTGTTGTAAGGAAATCACTTAAAAATTTTCATGCTGCTGTTGTTGAGTACAGCCCGAAAGGCGACAAGGTCTTGCTTGCAGTAAGCTCAAACACGCTTGCCAAGCTGGGCTGGAACTACTGCGGAGGCAACCTGCCAAGCGCATACCTGACAGGATTTTTGGCAGGGAAAAAGGCTCTTGAGAAAGGCATTAAAGATCCGATACTGGACATAGGTTTTAACAATTCGTCAAAAGGCTCAGGCCTGTATGCTGTGCTTGCAGGGGCGGTTGATGCAGGGCTTAAAATACCATTTGAGAAGGAAATGCTTCCGCAGAAAGAAAGGCTTTCAGGTGAGCACATAGCAAAATATGCGCAGGCGCTTAAGAACGAGGCGCAAAGATACAAGAAGCAGTTTTCAGGCTACATAAAAAAAGGGATGAATCCCGAAGACATAACAGCTAACTTTAACTCTGTGAAAGGTAAGATGCATGGCTAAAAAGAAAACAGAAGAAAAAAAGGCCGAAGAGCCGAAGATAGAGGAATTGCAGGAAGAGGAAGCTTTGGTTGAAAAGCCGAAGGAGGGGCTTGCAACAGAGCTTGGCGAAGTGAAGGAGATAGAGGAAGTCATAGTCGAAGAAGTCAAAAAAAAGGGAGCATTTGAAAAAGAGTCATGGAAGCCAAGGACATCTTTGGGCTTAAAAGTGAAAAACGGAGAGGTGACTAGCATTGATTATGTGCTGGACAGCAGGATAAAGATACTGGAGCCCGAAGTGGTTGATGCTTTGCTGCCAAACCTGTCAACAGACCTGCTGATGGTAGGGCAGTCAAAAGGAAAGTTCGGCGGCGGGCAGAAAAGAATTTTCAAGCAAACCCAGAAAAAGACGCAGGAAGGCAACAAGCCGAAGTTCGCAACGTTTGCTGTAACTGGCAATGAAGACGGCTATGTGGGTGTCGGCTACGGCAAGTCAAAAGAGACAGTCCCTGCAAGGGAAAAGGCATTAAGGCAAGCCAAGCTCAACATTATAAAAATAAGAAGAGGCTGCGGCAACTGGCGCTGCGGCTGCGGCGACCCGCACACAATTCCGTTTAAGGTAAGCGGAAAATGCGGCTCGGTTATTGTGATGCTTATACCGGCTCCGAAGGGCACTGGGCTGATAGTTGAGAAGGAATGCCAAAAGATGTTGAAGCTTGCCGGGATAAAAGACATATGGTCAAGGACAGAGGGGCAAACCAGAAGCAAGCTCAACCTTCTTTATGCATGCTTTGATGCATTGCAAAAACTCATGAGTTTTAAAATCAACCAGAAAAACACAGGGGCATCAAATATCGTGGAGGGCTCGTCGAAGGCAGTGATGTAAAATGGAAAAAAAACCTGAGGTTAGGCAAAAGCGGCTGGCGGCTATAAGGGTAAGGGGATTGACAATGGTTAACTCAAAAATACAGGACACCATGAAAATGCTGAGGCTGTACAAGAACAATTTCTGCATAGTGCTTCCAAACACTCCAGTCTACACTGGAATGCTGAAAAAAGCAAAAGATTACATAACCTGGGGTGAAATTGACGATGAGACTTTCAAAACGCTTGTTGAAAAAAGAGGTGAGCAATTCAGCGGCAGGGAATCCGACTCAAAAAACAAAATAAAATACAATGATTTCATTGTGATTGATAACAAAAAAATGAAGAGGTATTTCAGGCTGAATGCGCCAAGGAAAGGATTCGGAAGAAAAGGTGTCAAGCACACATTCCAGCAAGGAGGGGCTCTTGGATACAGGGGCGATAAAATAAACGATCTAATCAAGAGGATGGTTTGAGATGACAGTCAACAGGAGAAAGAAAAACACAAGGCAAAGGGGAAGCATGACTCATGGCTGGGGCGCCAAGAAAAAGCACAGGGGAAAAGGGCACCAGGGCGGCGCGGGAATGGCAGGCTCAGGCAAGAGGGCAGATTCAAAAAAGCCAAGCATATGGAAGAATGAAAGGTATTTCGGGAAGTTCGGGTTTGTAAGCAAGACGCCTAAAGTCAAGATTAATGCAGTCAATGTAAGTTATATAGAACAGCACATCAATAAATTTCTTTCAAACAACTTAATAAAAAAGGAAGATGGATTTTATTCTGTCGAATTGGAAAAACTCGGCTTCAACAAATTACTTGGAGACGGGAAAGTTTCCATGAAATTAAAGATAAAAACACCATATGCTTCAAAATCAGCGATAGAAAAGGTCAAGGAAGCGGGTGGCGATGTGGTTGGATTGGTTGAAGGCAAACCTAAAGAACCATTACAATAACTTTAAAAACATCTTGATTTTCCAATATTCTGTTCAAAAATGTCTCTCTGGCAAACTATTATATCAAATCTTCCCGAGGTTGAAGGCCCCACACAGAAGATGCTTTCTTTCCGGGAGAAGATGAAATGGACAGGCATAACCCTTGTTGTTTTTTTTGTCTTGGGACTGATGCCGCTGTTCGGCATGGGCATAAACGCCTTGCAGAAATTTGAGACTTTGTCAATCATTTTTGGAGCGGAATTCGGCTCGATAATATCGCTGGGAATAGGCCCCATAGTCACGGCCTCCATAGTCTTGCAGCTGCTTAACGGCTCAGGAATCTGGAAATTTGACTTGTCAACTCCCGAAGGAAAGAAAAGCTTCCAGGGCACCCAGAAATTCATGTCGCTGTTCTTCATACTTTTTGAAAGCGCAATTTATGTTTTCCTTGGTGGCCTTGCGCCTGCCGAGCAGTTCCGCGGAACTTCACTCTACCTGCAGATTCAGCTCATACTTGTTTTCCAGCTTTTCCTCGGCGGCCTGCTGATATTGTTCCTGGACGAGGTTGTAAGCAAGTGGGGATTTGGCTCTGGAATCAGCCTGTTCATAGCTGCAGGCGTAAGCAAGAGCATATTCCTGCAGGCGTTTAACTGGATTGTGCCTAAAGGCGCAACAACTCCCCCAGGCGCTATTCCTGCCTTTTTTGTGAGCCTTGTAAGCGGCGATGTTACAGGTGCTGTGCTCGCAATCTCAGCTGTGCTCGCAACAATACTTGTTTTTGTGATTGCGGTCTATGCCCAGGCGATGAAGGTTGAGATTCCATTGTCTTTCGGCATGATAAGGGGGCATGGCATAAGATGGCCTTTATCGTTCATTTACACATCAAACATACCGGTCATTCTTGTTGCTGCGCTCATTGCAAATTTCCAGCTGTGGGGCAGCCTCTTGCAGAACATCGGCTACCCTTTGCTCGGGACTTTCGGCTCTCAAGGAAATCCTATCTCAGGATTTGTTTACTGGATTCAGGGCCCCGATATAGTAAGAAGCATAATACAGCAGCACACTTTGTTTATAGGCGCTGCTTCTTATTTGCAGGCATCATTCTACTTGCTGTTTTTTATTCTTGGAAGCGTTGTATTCAGCATATTCTGGGTGCAGACCGCAGGAATGGATGCAAAAAGCCAGGCGAAGCAGATGATATCAAGCGGATTGCAGATTCCCGGATTCAGGAAGGATGAAAGGGTGCTTGAGAAGCTGCTTAGCAGGTATATATGGCCTCTTACGATAATGGGAGGCATAACAGTCGGATTTTTAGCCGCACTTGCGGATTTGACAGGAGCTTTGAGCAGAGGCACAGGCATCCTGCTTGCAGTTATGATAATCTACAGGCTGTATGAGGATATTGCAAGGCAGCACATGATGGACATGAACCCCATGATGAGAAAGTTCATGGGAGGCTAACACAAATGGCATATTTTGATTTTTTGAACATCATATTCGCACCATTGCTTAAGCTGCCTGTGGCATTAGCAGTTATAATACTGGCATTTATAGTCTCTTCAATAGTAATTATAATCACAAAATACACCACCGATCAAAGCTTGATGAAAAAGCTGAAAGACGACATGAAGGAGCACCAAAAGCGCGTAAAGGAATTAAAGCACGAGCCTGCAAAGGCAATGGAAGCCCAGAAAAAGGCAATGGAAGTCAATATGCAGTACCTTACCCATTCCCTGAAGCCTACATTGATAACGTTAATCCCCATCATATTCATATTTGCATGGGCCAACTCTCATTTTGCATATGAAAGCATCAAGCCTGGCCAGGAGTTCTCTGTCACGGCTTTTTTTGAAAAAAACATAAATGGGAATACAGAGCTTATTGCTCAGGACGGGCTGGGGATTATAGGCGCCAAATCCCAGAAAATTGAGAATAGCCAGGCAGCATGGAAATTAAAGGGTGAGGAAGGCGAGCATGTGCTGGAGTTTGTTTACGACGGCGAAAAGCGGCAGCACAATGTGCTGATTTCAAGCGGCAGCAAGTACCTCGCCCCGGCAAAAAAATTTGATGGCGCAATCAAGCTGATACAAATCGGCTACAAGCCAAAGAAAATACTCAACTTATTTGGATTGAAGCTCAGCTGGATATGGACTTATATAATACTGTCAATAATATTCACAACTGTTCTGAGGAAGCTGCTGAAGGTTTACTGACTGCAGGCCCCGATCTTCTCGGTCTTCACGGCATTTTTAGGGCATATTTCAGTTGCCTGCTCAGCCTTGGCTTTTGGTATGAACTGCACTTGATTTATGTTGCCGTAAGCCGTGAAATCATAGCTCACTTCCTTGTCCTTTTTGTCGTACAAAGAGTCTTTTTTTATCAGAATGCTGTCCAATTCAAAAAGCCTTGTGCCCTTGTCGCCCACAATCCATATGGCCAATCCGCTTATGTCATCAGTTCCTGTATTGTCTATTACAAAATTTATGTAGCCATTCTGCCCAAATCCGCCGAAGCACGCCTCAGCCGAATCAATCTCCCTCAGCTTCATCTCTATACTCCTGCACTTGTCAGCAGACTTTCCCAAGTCAAGGTTTAATCCCCAGTTCATAACTACAGAGCCAAGCGCCACAGCAAAGGCTATCAGAAGAATCGTTGCTATTAACGGGGACACCCCTTTTTTCGAGCTCAAAATTTTAGGCATATTATGGGATTTGTTTTGTGCCATTCCTATTTAAACATTATGCTAACCAGCGAAAAAACGAAGTTTTTCCCGGGCTATGAAATCATTGAAGGATTTCATAACCTTTATAAATTGACATATTTTTCTTCATGATATGCCAGCGCCAAGATTAAGGTCAAGAAGCCTGAGAAAAGTATTCAGGAGAGTGCCGGGCGGAAGAACAAGCATTCATTACAAGAGAAAGAAGCACAAACAGGCAAGATGCGGCAATTGCGGGGCTTTGCTTAAAGGAGTCCCAAGAGAACTGCCCTATAAGATGAGGAGCATGGCAAAGACAAAAAAAAGGCCGGAAAGGCCGTTTGGAGGCGTTCTTTGCAGCAGATGCATGAGAAGAACGATAATTGATAAATTCAGGCAGTAAAATATTCAATAAATAAAAAATTTCATAATCAAACATAACAAAACAGCAAAGAAATCACTTGAGCAGATGGTGACACTGCTTGTTTAATGTGATTGGAGGAAAAAATGATTGAGATTGGAAGGGTTGTGGTTAAAGTTGCCGGCAGGGATGCTGGCAAAAAAGGAGTTATTATCGGTATTCTGGATGACAAATTTGTGCTTGTAGATGGAGAAACAAGAAGAAGAAAAGCCAACATCCTTCATATAGAGCCGTTAAATCAGGTCATAAAGATAGAAAAGAATGCTTCTCATGAGGCTGTTGCAAAAGCTTTGGAAGAATTAGGAATAAAAGCCAGGCAGACAAAACCAAAGCCAAAAACACAGAAGCCAAAGGCAAAAAGAAAAACTCCGGAGCAATTAAGGAAACTGAAGGAAGAAAAGAGAAAATTAATGGACATATTCAAGCCAAAGAAAAAGGAAGAAGCCCAAGAGATTAAAGAGACTACTTTGGAGGATAAGGCAGGATTGGCTGAGGCAAAGGAAGAAAAGCACGAACACGGGCATAAAGAGCACAAAGAAAGGAAAGAAGCAAAGCCAAATGAGAAGAAAGTCCCGAAGAAAACAACTCCTAAGAAAAATGAGTGATTTTTAAAATTTTAACTTGACACAAAAATATATGCTTGTTTTATCAAATCCATTGCATAAGGAATCTCCTCCTTTGAATTTATAGTAAAATGATGTGGAGGATTCCACTTCATTGTCTTAACAATCTTTTTTGGGTCTTTAAAAACATCTTCGTCAATTTTAATCCAAATCTGTATTTTCTTCTTATATAATGAAACTGCTGTAAATATATTAGGGGCTTTATATTGAATCCACCATTTTGTGGGGTTCTCTTCTACATCATCACCAAGTGCCAAAATACTCTTTCTTAGTACTTCAAATAGTTCCTTTATTTGTTCAATAGGTTTTTTTAAATGACGCTCAATAGTATAATTTAATATAGTTTCTTCTTTATATTCCCCACCCCTAGCTTTAACTTTGGTATCAATAATATTTACATCTTCAATAGAAAACATCTTTCCATAATAAGCGTATTTTTTTAACTCTATCGGTGATTTAGTCTCATTTATCAAAGCTAAATCCCAAGGACTAAATTCTTGTGCTATAACAATCAATCGTGGTTGTTGTAACCAATCAATCTTTGTATCTTTACCTAATTTTTCTCGTGCAAGCATTTCAAATGTTCTTTTATTTTGTTTTAACCATTGTAAATAAAATATACCTTGATTAATTGCAGTTGAATCTTGCTTTCTTTTATATTCTATTATAACAGGAGTATACGAATCGTCCAAACCTAGAGTATCAATCTCTCCATTAGGTATTGAATACCATTTTTCAATAAAACGTATACCTAAAAGTATTTCTAAATTATCGTCAATAAATTTTTGTAGTCCTTTTCTTTCATCACCAAATTCTCTTCTAAGAATTTTTTTTGCTTTTTCTGACTGGATTTCAAATAGTGACATAAAAGTATATTTAACCCATTTATTTATAAATATTTAGCAAAAATCATCTATTTCTTCTCCACCACTTCAAACATCTCGCTCAAATTCAATTCCATCGCGGCAACAGGCATATCCAAATTCCAGTTTTCCAGAACTTGCGGGTTTATTTCCCCTAGATAAGCAATTTTCTTTCCATGGACAATTGCCCTTGCGCATCTCCCTTCAATAAAAGAGCCGTGCTCTGCTTCCTCAATGTCGCACTTTAGCCCAAAGCATTTCATTATGTAATCAAGCACTTGCCTCATTTCCGTGTAGTTTGATTTTTCATGGGAGCTCGCAATTGCAATCCTGTTAAAATCAGCAATTTCCCCACTTTTTCTCACATTGACAATGCCTTCCTCAAAGATTTTCTGCGGAAACTCTACATGCTTGTTCTTTGAGAAAACCTCCATCAGATTTGGAAGAATCCAGCTCCTTATGGCAGAGTAGTTCTCCGACATGAAGTCCTCAATTTCAATAGTCCCAAAATCCCCGATATTCATTTTTTTATACAGGAAATCCTTATTAGTCAGTATGGCGCTCATGACTTCCTGATATTCAATCCCAACAATAATCTCCCTTACTTTATCAATAAACTCGTTTAACTTAAGTGCAGAGCCTGTTGTATAGGTAGTTAGTGGAAGCTCTTTTACATTATCATACCCATACATAATTCCGATATCCTCTATGACATCAAAAGGATGCATTATGTCCTGCCTGTAAGGCGGAATCTCAACTTTATAATCACTATAATTATACTGCGCCTTTTCAAGAAGATATTTTACTTCATTATCTTTAAGTTCCAATCCAAATAACCTTTTTATCTGCTCATTCTTTATGTGAATGCTCTCGCTTTTCATGCATGGGGCAACAGCCTTTCTGCCAGGGTATTTTATCTCTGCGGAATAAATGCCAAATCCCCTGTCAGCCAGGGCATAAGCAAATATGTTTGCAGCCAGATTAACAGCTTCCTCATCAGTTCCGGTGGCCTCAAAAAACAGGTTCTCGTCTCCAATTTCAAGCTTTCCTGTAAAATTTGAGTTGATTATAGGTATAAAGCTCATCATTTCGTTTTTGTCGTCAATAAGCGCAGGATACTTGTCAAATCCCTCAAGAATCCATGCGTACTCTTTTCCCTTTGGATGCTCTGCAAGTATCTCTTTCAGGCTCATTTTTGCCTTGAACTCCAAAGGCACAAACTCAATAGAATGGGAAACTGCCTTGTAGTGGACGGGAAAAGCGAGCCTTTTATAGGAATACAATCCGATTGAAACCTTCTGCCTTCTTCTTCCGTAAGTCTCGCAGAACTTTTCCTGCAGCTGCACAAGCTGCTTAAGCAGATAGTCGTCAATCTTCCTGCCTTTTGCCGCAAAGCAGGCAATGAAAGGCCGTATTTTTGCAACCGACTTGTCAACAATGACTTGATAATCGCCTTTTTGCAGCTTTATTTCAGGAACGCCTTTTTGCATTCCGAGTATTCCCTTTATCAATCGTGCAAATCCCTCTGAGCTCCACAAATAAGGCAGGTTAGTGTCGCCAAAATCAATTTTTACTTCATCAGTTTCCCTGTCATAGCTGTCAACATCACCCTTTCCGTAATGCGCAAGCTCTGTAACTTCCTCAATCTCCAGTTTTTTGCCTACCAAACGCTGCAAATCTTTTAGTGAAAAGGTTATAGTCGGCATTTTATCCATTATTCAGACTACTTTTGCATTTCTTAAAAACTCCAAGTCATGTGAAAATAATTGTCTTATGTCTTTTACTCCGAGCTTGAACATTGCCAGCCTGTCCAGTCCGACTCCCCACGCAATAACTGGCACTTCTTTCCCGACCAACGGCTTGACCAATTCCGGGCGGAAAATGCCTGCTCCTGCAAGCTCTATCCACCCCATCTCAGGGTGCTTTGCCTGCAGTTCAGCGCTCGGCTCCGTAAACGGGAAATAGCTCGGTTTTACCCTCACTTCCTCTGTCTCTGCAAACTCCTTTGCAAAGAGCTTCAGCAGGGCCTTTAAGTGCCCGAAATTCATGCCATCCTCTATCACAAACCCCCCAACCTGGTTGAAGTCAGGCAGGTGCGTTGCGTCAATCACATCGTACCTGAAGCATCTTGCAATCTGGAAATATTTGCCGGGAATTTTCAGCTCCCTTGAAGCCAGAGTTCTTGCTGATATTGAGGTGTCATGAGTCCTTAGGATGTGCCTGCGGGTTTTTTTCACGTCAAAATCATAGCGCCAGCCTCTGCTTCCGGTCCCAAAGCCGTTTTCATGCGCAGCTTTTACATTCTTAACAGCATTCTCAGGCAAATCTTTTGCATACTTGGGCTCTTTTATGTAATAGCCCTGGTGGATGTCCCTTGCCGAATGGAACTGGGGCATGTACAATGAATCCATATCCCAGAAATCGCTTTCAACAACAGGCCCAGTCATTTCCTTGAATCCAAGAGCAACAAATTTCTGCCTCACCTCTTCGAGAAATCTCCTGTAGTGCTGTTTTCTCCCTGCAAAAATCGAAGGGACGTTGATCTTTACATCAAAGCGCCTGAATTTTTTATTTTTCCAAGCGCCGGTTTTTATTAAAGATGGAGTTATTTTTTCCATTAAGCCTTCTTCAAGTTTCTCTTTTAACAATTTCTTGCCTATATCAGTAAGCTCGGCATTCACCATTTTTGTTAGCTCAACCTTTACAATTCTTTTTCTTTTTCTTAGATTGTCAAGCACAAATCTTTCCTCTTCATTAAGGGATACAACATCTCTTGGAAAATTCTCTTTGAGAAATTGCTCTTCAATAAAGCCTTTCTTCAGCAGATGCCTTCCGTTGTCGGTTATTGAAACAATAATATCCTTGCCCTTTTGTATCTCAATCGCCGCCTTTGATTTTAAGACTCCAAGCGATATTGAAATTTCCTCATCGCTTAGCCCGGTTTTTTTCCTTAATTCGCTTATGCCAGCCGGTTTTTCCAGCAGCTCCAAAAACCTTTTTTCAGGCAACCCATATTTCAGGTATTTTCCGCCGTTTTCATCAAGAGAAACAAGCTCTTTCTGCTCTTCCTTTAGCCTTATGACGCTCTTGTTTTGGAGCCACTGCAATGCCCTTGCAGCCTCGACATCCTTAAGCCCGGTGACTTTCACAATGTCATGGAAAGAGCTGAAATTATCAAGAATCTTCACAACTTTTCTCTCGACTGGATTCAGGCTTTCTGCCAGTTTCTTGATGTCCATTTTGCTAATATTTTCTCTGGTAGCTGCCAAGCACTGCTACAAACGCGGATTTTTCCAGCTGGTTTAGGGCTTCTCCTACGTGCTTTTCTGATTTATGCCCTTCAAAGTCTATGTAAAAGATATAGTCGCCAAGCTTTCCTTTCGAAGGCCTTGACTCAATTTTTGTTAGGTTAATCTTCCTTTTTGCAAACTCGCCAAGCATCTCGTAAAGCAATCCTGGCCTGTCAACTTGGGGATATAGAGCTATGCTTGTCCTGTCATAGCCGGTTTTTTTGCTGTCGCTCTTTGCAATCACAAAAAATCTTGTAACGTTGAACTTTGCGTCCTGCACATCCTTTTTCAGTATCTTAAGCCCGTATATATCAGCAGCGATTTTAGGTATTATGGCTGCCTCTTCCTTTGACTTTGATTTGGCAAGCATTTCAGCTGATTTGCCGTTGCTCGATGTTTGTATTACTTCAGCCTTTGGCAGGGTTTTTTTGATAAAAAGCTCGCACTGCCCATAAGTCTGCGGATGCAGGTAAATTTTTTTTATTCCGCTAATTTTTCCACTTCCGGCAAGGTTGTGTTTTATTAGCAGTATTTCCTCTGCCTTTACCTTAAGTTTGTATTCCATCAGGCAGTCTAAAGTCTGTCCGACAGTCCCTGCAACTGAATTCTCAATGGGCACAACTCCGCATCCTGCTTTGCCTTCTGCAACAGCCTCAAAGACATCCCTGATTGTGCCTGCAAACAAGGTTGCTGCCTTCTTGTCGTACTTTAGTAAAGCTTCATGGCTGAAAGTGCCTTCCGGGCCAAGGGTCGCTATTCTCATTTTCTTTTCACCATCTGATCTATCAGGTAATCGCTTAATTCCTCAGCCTCCTCGTTAAAGCCGCCAAAAAATTCAGAGCATTCATTAAAGTACTCCAAAAATGCCTTTGTATCCTTTGTTTCAATTATACTCCTGAGCTTTTTTGAGGATTCTGCATAAGCCTTTAACACGTCTTTGTTTTTTGGATTCATCATCTCTATGCTTGCATACAGGCTTGGGTCCTGGTTTAATATCCTGCCGACCATCGCCATCCTCAGCCTGTAAACTGGGCTTGCGTATTCCAGGCTTTCTTTCACGCTAATCCCGAGCTTTTTCATGGCATGGGCAACGCTCAAAGTGCTGAAGTGATTTAAGCCCTGTATTACGGACATCATCTCGTCATGCTTTTCAGGAGTTGATAGTTTTACCCTTGCGCCATTTTTCTCGAAAATGTCTTTCAGCCACTGCAGCCATTTTTTTGTTCTTGCTGGGCACAAAACAACAGTCTGGTTTCTCAATGACTTTACATTCGGCCCAAAAACAGGGTGCATTCCAATAACCTCGCATTTTGCATGCTTAAGCATGGCTTTGACAGGCTCATTTTTAATGGAGGTTGTATCAATCAACAGGGAATTTTTGCTGATGTAACGGGCTATTTTTTTGATTACACCCACAGTCACTTCTATTGGCACAGAAACCAAAACAACATCGCTTTGCTTTGCGCATTCCTCAGGGCTTAGCCTTGTTTTCCTTGACGCAGTCAAAACCCTGCACTTGTTCTTCTCAAAAAATCTCCTGAAAAACTGCCCCATCTGCCCGGTGCCGCCAATTATGCCTATTGTAACCATAGAACTCACTTTATAATCTTGTCAGGATTTATCTTTCCCGCCATCAGCATGTGGTCTGCCAGCACAATCGCAGCCATGGCCTCTGCTATAGGCGGAAACCTCACAATAGTTGCGGGGTCGTGCCTGCCTTCCACCGAGATTGTTTCCCGCTTCATTGTCTTATAGTTGATTGTCTGCTGCTTCTTTAATATGCTGGATGCGGGCTTTACAACTGCCCTTATTACAATAGGCATGCCCGTAGAAATCCCGCCAAGAATGCCTCCATGATTGTTAGTTTTAGTGATAATCTTATTGTTTTTTATAATGAATTCATCATTTGATTGACTGCCTTTCATTTTTGCAAGTTCAAATCCAGCGCCAAACTCGATACCTTTCACAGCATTAATGCCCAGTATTGCAGAGCCCAAGTCTGATTCCAGCTTGTTATAAACAGGCTTGCCCAATCCAGCAGGGGAGTTTAATGCTATAATTTCGCAGATGCCGCCGACAGAATCTCCGCTGTTTTTAGCTTTAAGGATAGCATGCTCCATCTTTTTTGCTGCACTCCTGTCAGGACACCTAACATTATTTTTGTAAATCTCCTTATAGTCTATTTTAGTTGCTTTTATGCCGGCAATTTCTTTGACATAAGCGATAATGACTATTCCATGCTTTGCAAGCAATTTTTTTGCAATCGCGCCGGCAGCGACCCTTGCAGCGGTTTCCCTTGCAGAGCTTCTTCCTCCGCCCCTGTAGTCCCTAAAGCCGTATTTAGCCTGGTAAGTGAAGTCGGCATGCCCCGGCCTCAGCAAGTGCTTTATTTTTTCATATTTTGAGGAATCTGCGTCTTTGTTGCAGATAATCATTGATATAGGGGTTCCTGTAGTTTTGCCTTCAAATACTCCTGAAAGAATCTCCGCTTTATCAGCCTCTTTTCTCGGGCTCATTACCTCGCTCTGCCCTGGCGCCCTTTTGTCAAGCTCTTTCTGCACATCTTCTTCACCCAGCTCAAGCCCGGCAGGGCATCCGTCTACTACAACCCCGATTGCCTTTCCATGGCTTTCGCCCCATGTTGTTATCCTGAACAATGTTCCGAACGAATTGGACATTTTTATTGCATCTCCATCTGCACATAGTGCATTATCAAATCACATGCCTCTTCAGGAGCCAGTCTTGACGTGTCAATGGCATAATCCGCTGCTGTTCTGTACCTTTCTTCGCGCTCCTTCAATACATCTTTTATCTCGTCAAGGTAATTGCTTTTTGTCAACGCAGGCCTTTTATTGTTTTTGAGTCGGTTGGTTATAGTCTTTATATCAGCAGTCAGCAGCACAATCAGGGTATTTTTTTTCAGGTTGATAATGTTCTCATTCCTCATTATAATGCCTCCGCCTGTGTCAAACACGCAGTCATCAAAGTCGCTGATACTTTCTATAACATCAGCCTCAATTTCCCTGAACCTCTCCCAGCCGTATTTTTTTACAAACTTGGCTATGCTCATTTTTGTTCTCTTCTCTATTTCCACGTCTGTTGATATGAGTTTCCTGTCAAGCTTGTTGGCAAGCAGCCTGCATAAGGTTGTTTTGCCCGTTCCCCTGAAGCCTATAAGCGCTATATTCATTTTTTATACATCTCGTTGAATTTTTTCCAAAAATCAGGAAATGATTTTGCAACGCAGCCTGGATTTTTTATCCTCACCCCATTGATAACCAAACCCGCTACGGCAAAGCTCATTGCCATCCTGTGGTCATTATAAGTTTCAATTATCGCTTTTTGCAGCCTTCTTCTTTTTATATTCAAGCCGTCCTGCATTTCTTCCACATTTGCGCCTATCTTTCTAAGCTCAAATGCCAGGGCCCTCAGCCTGTCAGTCTCCTTCAGCCTCAGGTTGGGCACATTTCTTATTGTGGTTGCTGAATCTGCAAAAAGGCTCGTCACAGCAAGAGTCGGCACGATATCAGGCATTTCATTCATGTCAACATGAATGCCCTTGAGGCTGCCACCCTGCACCTCAATAAAGCTGTTTCCCTTCCTTACGCCACACCCCATTCTTTTTAGTATGTCAACAAACTTTATATCTCCTTGTTTTGATTTAGGGTTTATATTCTTTACCATTATTTTTCCTTTTGTCACGGCAGCTGCTGCAAAGAAGTAGCTCGCGCTCGAGGCGTCTCCTTCAACCACATAATTTCCAGATTTGTATTTTTTGGTGTTTTTTATTATAAATTTTTTATAATTTACATTTTTTATATCAACTCCAAAATTCTTCATCACATCTACAGTTATGTCAACATACGGCTTTGATGCCAGATTCCCTGTAATGCTTATTGTTACATCCTTTTCGGCGTATGGTGCAACCATAAGAATGGATGATAAATACTGGCTGCTTATGCTGCCTTTTAACCTTGCGGTTCCCCCGATAAAATTCCCTCCGTAAATCTTTACAGGCGGGCATCCGCTGCTGCTTTCGCTTTTCACTCCTAATTGCCGCAGCGCATCAAGCAGGTCATTGATTGGCCTTTGCTGCATCCGCTTGTCTCCTGTTATTACAGAAGTCCCATCCGCAAGGGAGGCAAAAGCTGTTATGAACCGCATTGTTGTGCCCGCATTTCCTGAAAAAATCCTGCCTTTTGGCTGTTTAAGCTTTCCGTTTGTTCCATAAACAACAAGGTTATTGCCTTTTCTCTCTGTCCTGGCTCCAAACGCTTTCAATGCGGAAATCATATGGCTGGTGTCGTCGCTGAATAACGGGTTTTTTATAATTGATTTGCCGTTGGCAAGAGCCGCAATTACCAAAGCCCTCTGAGTATAGCTTTTTGATGGCGGCGCCTCAATCACAGCTTTGACATATTTTTTGGTTTTAATGGCTAGCATTTTTCAAAAACTCCATAACTTTTTGCCGCATTAATTGCTCTGGAGCTTCTTTTCCAGTCCATAGCTTGAATTGCAGCAGAGCCCCATGAATCAGCATCTCAAATCCGGCAATTATTTTGCAATTCCTCTTTTCAGCTTCAACAAGCAATTTTGTCCTGAAAGGATTAAAAACCATGTCAAAAACAACAGCGCCGTTTTTAATGCAGTCAGGCGTAACAGGAGAGCTGCCTATGTGGGGGTGCATTCCGGCAGAAGTTGTATTAATTAGAATATCGTAATCAATTTTTTTAATATCATCTAAAGAACCATAATCACATTTGAAATAATCAGCTAATAATTTTGCTTTTTCAACAGTCCTGTTCAATATCGTAACATTTGATTTATTCTCTATTAGGCCATAAATTATTGCCCTTGCTGCTCCGCCTGCACCTAAGACAGCAGCATTTTTGTTTTTTAATTCTGTTCTTCGCTTCAATGATTTTATAGCTCCTGGGCAATCTGTATTGTAACCAATTAATTTACCATTTTTCACAACAATAGTATTAACTGCACTAATTCCTTTTGCTTGCTTGTCTATTCCATCAAGATATTTCATAACCTCAACTTTATGCGGGATTGTGACGCTAAAGCCAATTATATCCAAATTTTCCATATATTCAATAAATTCTTTCAGCTTATCTACTTGAAATTTCAAATAAACAGCATTAATGTTTAATTTATCAAAAGCGGCATTATGCATTATATGCGACCAGGAATGCTCAACAGGATTTCCTATCAAGCCGACAATTTTTGTGTTTTTATTTATTTTTTTAATTCTATAATGCTCAACCATCTCGTTTATTGTTAATTGCCCGCTTGCGGATTCTTTTCTTTCGCTGACTGATGCATAAGTTACCTGCGAGCCAAGAATTATGCTTAAGATTCTGCTGAATTTTCCATAGTCTCCCATGCAGAATGCAGTTATTTTCTTTTTTTCTTTATTCGCTTTCCTGATTAAGTCAAATATCTTGAAGTTATCAGTGACAGAGTGCGCATTAGTGACTATTTTAATCAAGCCAGGATTTAATTTCTTGATATTGTCGCAAATATTTTTGATATTTGCCGGGGTTTCTTTAAAATTATGGTAAGAAACAATTATTTTTGTTTTCCTTTTATTATAAATTAAATCTCTTATCGATTTTTTACCTGAAGAATATTCAATATCAGCATAGTCTGCACCAAATTTAATCGCATTTTTTAATATTTCAATTCTTTTTGCTTCGCTTCCATTAAAGAAGCCGCCTTCGTCTTTTTTCCTATTCGTTGCAATTACAGGTTTCTTGCAATTTTCTATTAAGCTTTTTAACTTTGTATTATTTAAGCTTTTTATATAATCCAGCCTTAACTCTATCAAATCAGCACCTTTTGCTTTTGGAATGTCTTTGAGTTCTGTTATTACAGCTGCCAGCATTTTATCCTTCTTCAAGAATATTTTTAATGTCTTCTATATTAACCTCATCAGAAACAAATGCATCGCCTATGGAATTCAGCAACACAAAATTTATTCTGCCGTTCATTATTTTTTTATCGTATTGTACATGCTCTAGTATCCTTCTGGGCTTTAGTTTGTGATGGCTTAACTTATGCGGCAGTCCAATGTATTCCAGCAGATTATTCTGCCTTATAACAGAGCCTTCATGCAGATGCCCAAGCTTGGCGGAAAGCTTTGCAGCATAGCTCATTCCAATGGCGATTGCATTGCCGTGGCTTATCCTGTAGCTCAATGCGGATTCAATAGCGTGCCCTATTGTATGCCCGTAGTTGAGGATTCTTCTAAGGCCTTTCTCCTTTTCATCCTGCATCACAATATCCGCTTTAATTTCACAGCTTCTTTTTATCGCAGTTTTCAAAATGTCCACATCACAGGCCAAAATCCTGTCGATGTTTTTTTCTATAAAATGGAAAAAATCCTTGTCTTTTATCAAAGCATGCTTTATCAGCTCTGCCAACCCATTCACTAATTCTTTTTTTGGCAGTGTTTTAAGGAAATTTAAGTCAATGACAACTTTTTTTGGCTGGTAGAAAGCGCCTACTGCATTTTTCGCATGCCCAGTATCAACGGCAACTTTTCCCCCTATAGAGCTGTCAACCATTGCAAGCAAGGTTGTCGGCACATGGATGTACGGAATTCCCCTCATGTAAGTCGCTGCTGCAAACCCGGCAATATCCCCTGCAACACCGCCTCCAAGAGCAATGATGCAGGCATCCCTGCCAAGATTAAGCCTGAGCATTTCATTTTCTAACTTTTCTTTTGTTTTTCTTGTCTTGCTTTTCTCTCCTGCGGAAAATGTTATTAAATGGACGTCAATATTTTTATTCTTCAAATCGTTAAGCAGTCTTTTGCCATAGGTTCCAGCAATATTGGAGTCTGTTATTATCACAAACTCATTTGCGGGAATTTTTCTCAATTCCATGGCAAGATTGTCCAATAATCCCCTGCCGATGACGATATCATAAGAGTTATCTATCTCCTCCCTCAAATCAACTTTTACAACTTCCATTTTACACCTTTCTTCCTATTGCGCTTGCTATAAGCTTCAGCTCCCCCATCAGCTTTTCAAACCTTTTTGTGCTTATGGTCTGGTCGGCATCGCTTACAGACTTTTCTGGATTTGTATGGACTTCAATTAATAACCCGTCTGCTCCTGCGGCAACTGCAGCTTTAGCCATCGGGCTGACCAAAGTATACTTTCCAGTCCCATGGCTTGGGTCGACTATAACCGGCAAATGGGTCAGCTCCTTTACAGCAGGCACGGCATTCAGGTCCAAAGTGTTTCTTGTGTATGTTTCAAAAGTCCTTATGCCCCTTTCGCACAAAATTACGTTATGGTTGCCTTCTGCCATTATGTATTCTGCGCTCATAAGCCATTCAGTTATTGTTGCTGAAAGGCCCCTTTTTAATAGAACAGGATGTCTGCATCTGCCTACTTCCTTCAATAAGTCATAATTCTGCATGTTTCTTGCGCCAAGCTGCAGAATGTCAGCGTACTTGCATACTAAAGGCACGTTTCTTGTGTCCATTACCTCTGTTATTATCGGCATGCCTGTTTCCTCCTTTGCATGCCTCAGCAATTTTAACCCTTCTTCCCCTAAGCCCTGGAAAGAATAAGGCGATGTTCTTGGCTTGAATGCACCGCCTCTCAATATTTTTGCTCCTGATTTTTTTATGGCCTTTGCCGTCTCAATAATCTGCTCCCTGCTTTCAACAGAGCAGGGGCCTGCCATCACAACAACCTCATTGCCGCCGATTTTGACCCCGTCAACGCTTATTACTGTGTTATCGGGCTTGAAGTCCCTGCTGGCAAGCTTATAGGGGGCAAGCACTGGCATAATCTTTTCCACGCCTTCTATTGCCCTTATCTGCGACTCCGGGACTTTCCTTTCATCGCCTATTATTCCTATTATCTTTACAATCTCGCCTTTTGACAGGTGCGCTTTCAAGCCGCTTTCCTGTATCTTCTCAACCACTCTTTGCACCTGGTTTTCGGTTGCATTCTTTTTCATCACTACAATCATTTTCTCACCTTGTTTAGTTTTTTATCATGTTTAGACAATGGGATTAGCGTTCTGTTGATAAAGAAGCCAATCAGTGCTTAAAATAAAAAAAGAAATACCTGAAGCTGGAAAAAAGCCTGTAGAAAGCAAATCCAATCCTCGCCATCAAATTTTCAGCTTTTCTTATCATTTTCAAGCAGTTGGGTAAGATGGAGGGGTATTTAAAGGTTGCGGGAAAAATCATATAAAGCTTATTATGTAAAAAAGCTTATTATGTAAATATTGCAAATAAATTAACTGACATGTATCTCCACGATGTCATTGTCCTGCACAACATGCTCAAGCTTTCTGATAACCTGTCCCGGGAATTTCACGCCTTTTCCCCAAACCCTCGCAAACCTGAACTTGCTTACAAAATCCTTGTGGAGCTTAGTACAGACATCTTTCAGAGTGTTGCCTTTCCTCATGATTAAAGGCACCCCCATGTCAGCTTTCTTGCCTGCTTCCTTGCAGTAAACCCTTATGAATTCAAGCTTTTTGAAAATCAAGTCCTTTAATTCCCCTGTGCCTGTTTTCAGCTCTGCGGAAATGCAGATGTCGGGCTTTACAATTGTCTTTACTCTTTCCAGCTCTTCTTCATCAACCATGTCTATCTTGTTCAGGACTGTTATGGCAGGAACATATTTTTTATTGCCTTCAATTACATCAATCAGCTGGTCGTCTGTAATGTCCTCCCTTATGACAATGCTTGAATTCTCCAGCCTGAACTCCTTCAGAATTGTTTTGATGGTTTCCTGGCTGATTTTTGTCAGTTTCACTGTAAGCCCAATGTCAATGCCGCCTCTCATTTTTTTTGAAATTTTTACCTGAGGAGGTTTCTGGTTCATTCTCAAGCCGGTTTCGTAGATTTCATTCTTGACAACTTCCAGATGCTCCGGATTGAAAATATCAATAAGGATTATAACAAAGTCTGCGCTCTGCGCGCACGCCAAAACTTCTCTTCCCCTTCCCCTGCCTGTTGCAGCGCCTTCAACAATGCCCGGAACGTCTAAAACCTGTATTTTTGAATGGTTGTATTCCATCAGCCCCGGAATGCAGGTTAATGTCGTGAAAGCATAAGCTCCGACTGGAGAGTTTGCGTTTGTTATTACATTCAGCAATGTTGATTTGCCTACGCTTGGAAACCCGACCATTATTGCAGTCGCATCCCCGCTTCTCTTGACAGAAAATCCAGTTCCTCCGCTTTTTGCAGCAGCCTTTCTTTGGTACTCCTCCTTCATCTTGGCTAACTTTGCCTTCACTAAGCCAATATGCCCCTGTGTCTTCTTGTTGTACTTTGTAGTTGACAGCTCTTCCTCTAATTCCTTTACTTTCCTTTCATGAGCCGACACATGCGATTTGGCGTCTTTGACGTTGTACTGCTGCATAATGCAAAGATAAAGAAAACTGTATAAAAAGGTTTGTTTGAGTTAAATCAGTTTTGGTTGCAAATTTTCGAAAACCTGCATTCGCAGAGTTAAGAAAATGATGAATACTATAAATCATGAAACACAATTAAATAAAAGAAGAAATGGCAAACAGCTATTGATTATATTTGGTAAAATTAGCATAAATTATTCCTAAAGCAACCAACGTTACCAATTGCATCACATAGGGTATCCAGATTATTTGAAATGCCATTGTACCATATATCAACCATTTTCCCCAAGGTTTCATAGTATACTGAATATTACTAGATTTTTGTGCTTCTTTTATTTTGTTTTCATTAGTAACCATATATTTTAGGAAAAATGCTAAGAAAAGTATTGTAAATGCTTGTGTTAAATATGGAATAAATGTTACTGGAGATGGTATGTTTAGAATTGCAGCAAATAAAATGAATTTACCTGCGCCTTTAGTCATCACAATTTCATTTGAAATAGTTTTAAATGCTGCAGTTGTTGATTTCATTTTTAATCAAAATTAAAATCTTTAGGTAAATAGGGCATTAACTTTTTTGGAAGAATATCATCTAGTATTTCTATATCTTTTTCTGAAATTTCAATCAAAATTTTGCTATTTTGAACGTAAAATTTCTTTTTAAGTTCCTTTCTTTCAAGATACTTTTCATCATCTAATCCCCAAAATTCTATCCATACTTTTTTATCATAAGACAAAAAGAAATCACAATACACATCTTCTTCAATCGGAACTTTTCTTTCATATGCGTGCGAAATTTTATGATTGTAGAGCCAATCATCTATAATCTTTTCTGATTTTGACCTTACTAAATGACCATCTAACGCCCTAATATTGGCAGGAAATTTATTTCTAAAATTAGTGTCTTCTTGTTCAATTTTTGAAGGTTTATAATCTTTTGATTTTTTTTCTTCGTTCTTTTTGTTTTTTAGCCAACATTCATAGCAAAGTGGTTTTGTATCTTTTTTCCAGATGCCACATTCTCCACATTTAGTAATTTTTCCTTCATCTTTTAATTTGAAACAAGCTTTACATAAAGGGTAGAATCCAGATTTTACTTCACAAATTTGGCAAGGCATATCTAATAGAAAGTGGGGGTATGGGATATAAAGTTTTCGTTTACACTTTTCAGATTGAAATTAACAACTATTAAATCCTATTCTTCTTCGGCACTTTCTCCAATCCCCAGAAATTTTTTGATCTCTAAATCTGCAAGAGGCTTTATTGTTGTATTATACAACCAAAAAACTAAAAACAACCTTAGTTGTTGTATCATACATCTTGTTGTCTTGTACAACAGAAAAATTTAAATAGTACTTATTTGTTGTATAGTATAACATGGACGAAAGAGAAAAAATACTCATTGGCAATTTTGAGGAATACTTTCAGCTAGGATTAAGGGCATTTAACGAGCAAAAATACAACAGCGCAACAACCCTATTCTTCAAGGCAATAGCTGCATTGTGTGACTTGTTTTTATTGAAAAAATCAGGAAGAGTGCCTTCTTCACATTCTGACAGGTTCAGAACTATAGAAGAAAACTATCCTGCAATATATAAAATCCTTGACAGAGATTTTCCATTTTATCAGGACTCATACACTAAGAAAATGGACAGGGAATCTGCTGAATTGCTTAAAGAAGACATTGGAAAAATTAAAGAAATGCTTGAGAAATGAGAAAAGAGAAAACATCTTTGACATTATAATATTTGGATCTCTAGTCAAAGGCTCGCTAGAGCCAAGGGATGTAGATGTAATGGTTATGTTCTTGGAAGGAAGCCTTAAAGAAAGGCTTGACGCAATTCAAGAAATCAAGGGCAAATTAAAAGGAAAAATTAACTTAGCCATCGACATAAAGCAATGCCTCCTGAAAGATTTGTTTTCTCCGGAATTTATGGCAAGGACTGGAATTTTGATTGAAGGTGTCAGCATTTTTCATAATAAAAAATTCTGCCAGACTTTAGGCTTTGAATCATGTACAATTTTCTGGTACAATCTAAAAGGCTTAAGTCATACTCAAAAGGTTAAATTTAATTATATTCTTGCAGGCAGAAACCAGAAAGGCATTATAGAGTTTTTAAACGGCACAAGATTGATGAACGGAGTTGTCAAAATCCCTATTGAGCATTCATTGGAATTTGAAAAAATATTGAAGGACAATAAAATAAGCTACAATAAAAAGAATATTTTGGAAGAAATTTGATATTATCTCTTCTTCGGCACTTTCTCCCAGTCTTCCAGAAACTTCTTGATTCCGGCATCTGTCAAAGTGTGCTTGAACAATTGCTCAAAAACAGAATATGGAACTGTTGCTATATCAGCTCCGATTTTGGCAGCATCTAAAACATGAATCTGGTTCCTGACAGAAGCAACTAAAATCTGCGTTGTGAATTTGTAATTGCCATAGACTTGCTTTATATCCCTTACAACATCCATTCCAACTTTCCCAATGTCGTCCAATCTTCCCACAAAAGGGCTGACAAAAAAAGCCCCTGATTTTGCAGCCAATAAAGCCTGATTTGCAGAAAAGCATAAAGTAACATTAACCTTAATCCCCTTTTTTGTCAATTGCTGGCACGCCTTCATGCCTTCAACTGTCATCGGAACTTTAACGACAATGTTTTTGGCAATCTTGGAAAAAGCAACACCTTCTTTTACCATGCCGTCTGCATCAGGAGAAACAGTCTCAGCGCTTACAGGGCCTTTAATTATAGAGCAGATTTCTTTCAGAAGGTCGTTGTACTCCCTGCCTGCTTTGGCAGCCAAACTGGGATTTGTGGTAACTCCATCGCATAACGAGGTCTCAGCTGCTTTTTTTATTTCTGAGATTTCGGCTGAATCAATGAACAGTTGCATTTTACCTCAATTAATCTATCCCTATTTTTAACCCTTTCTTAAAATAACATATCAAAAGCGGTTTAATTTTACCATGCTGTCAATCTAAAAGTCGCTCTCGTTTTTAATTTTATTTTTAATGTAAATTTCAATTGGATTAATTTATTTCTTTTTCCTTACAAACTTCATTACTTCTTCAGCAATTGACTCAGCATCCAAGCCGTATTTTTTGTATAATTCATCAGGCTTGCCGGATTCCGCATAAACATCCTTAACCCCAATCCTTTTCATCAGGCATGGATAGTTTTCGCTTAAAACTTCTGCAACAGCCGAGCCTAAGCCGCCAATTATATTATGGTCCTCTGCCGTGACAACACAATTTGTTTTTTTAGCCAATTCAATAACTAATTTTTCGTCAAGAGGCTTTATAGTAGGTATATTGACAACAAAAGCATTAATTCCCTCGTTTTTCAGAATCTCAGCAGCTTTCAGGGCTTCGTGAACCATTGTGCCGGAAGCAAAAACAACAGCATCCCTGCCCTGCCTTAAAACCTCGCCTTTTCCAATCTCGAACTTGTAATCAGCATTATGAATTACAGGAACAGCATTCCTGTGCATCCTCATGTACGAAGGTCCTTTATAATCAGCCAATGCAAAAACCATCTTTTCGCACTCAACAGCATCGCAAGGCTGCAGCACTATCATGTTCGGCAATGCGCGGTAAATTGCAATGTCCTCAATTGCCTGGGCGGATTTGCCATCCTCCCCAGTAGCAATCCCTGCATGGCTACCTGCAATCTTGACATTCAGCTTGTTTCTCGACACGATGTTTCTGACGAACTCGTAAGCCCTCTCGCTGAAAACAGCAAATGTGCTCGCATAAGCAATCTTGCCTGAAAAAGCCAGTCCTGCCGCAGCGCCTATCATGTCCTGCTCTGCAATCCCCATCGAAAAAAACCTTTCAGGAAACTGCCTTGCAAAGTACTCGCTTCTTGTGCTGTCGCTTAAGTCAGCATCCAAAGCAACAACATCTGGATTTTGTTTTCCTAATTCAAGCAATGCCTTTCCATAGCCGTCTCTTGTTGCAGCCTTTTGTTGTTCCATTTTTGATCGATTTTTTGTTGGATTTTAATTGTTTTACCTAAATTTCTTAACATCTATCTTTTCAATTTCTTCCATAGCCTTTTTGTATTCCTCGTCATTAGGCGCTTTTCCGTGGAATTTATGGTTAAGCTCCATGAACGAAACGCCTTTTCCCTTTATTGTGTTTGAAATAATTATTGTAGGCTTTTTGTTTTTCATCTTCGATGCTTTGCCAAGAGCCTTTACAATTTGCGCCATGTCATGCCCATTAATGTCAATGACATTCCACCCGAATGCCTTCCATTTCAAGGCAACATTGCCAATGTCCATTATTTCTTTTGTTTTTCCAGTCTGCTGGACCTGGTTTTTATCCAGTATAACAATCAAATTGTCCAATTTGTTAAAAGCAGCTGCCATTGAAGCTTCCCATACAGCGCCTTCCTGGGATTCCCCGTCGCCAATCATAGCATAAACACTGCAGTTTCTTTTGTCAAGCCTGCAAGCCAAGGCAATTCCAAGAGCAAAGCTCAATCCCTGCCCAAGAGCGCCTCCTGCAAAGTCAATGCCCGGCGTGCTCAGTTCAGGATGCCCCTGCAGCATCCTGTTGATTTTCCTGTAGCCTTCAAGCTCTGATTTTGGAAAGTAACCTTTGTCAGCCAAGACAGTGTAAATTGCAGGGCTGCAGTGCCCTTTGCTTAGCACAAACCTGTCACGATCCTGCCACATAGGGTTTTTTGGCTCAATCCTTAATTTATGGTAATAAAGCCCTACAAGAGCGTCAATGCAGCTCAAAGATCCCCCAGGATGCCCGGACTGAGCTTTGTAAATCATTGCAATAATCTCTTTCCTGAGATCTTTAGCTTTTTGCTTCAATTGAAGGATCAAATCTTTGTTTGCCATTATTTTTGAATCTTTTTTGAATAATCAACAATGTTTTTGAAAATACTCATTACGAATTTTTGATTTGATTTGCTAGAGTGCTTTTTAATATTTTTTATAACTTGCATCTCTCTTTTTTTATCAGTAATCTTAATTTTATTCTTTTTCTTATACACAGCAATTTTTTTTATCAATTTGAACCTTATCACTATCAATTTAACAATCTTTTTGTCGATCAAATCAATCTTTTTTCTGTAGTCTCTAAGCTTATTCATAAGCTCTATAGAATAAGTGTTGTTTTTTATACTTTTGCATTGAAAAATAAGGTAAAAATAAAAAAGAAATTTATCTCTTCGCAACTTCAGCTGCAGGCTTCATGCTCTTCCATGCAAGCTCGAACAGATTCTCAAGAGCGCCTGCAAAGAACGGCGTGTTGACCCAAATTCCAATGTCATAGGTCGGATGCACTTCAGTGTCGTCAAGAACCATAAAAACAATTTCCTTGCCGTCCACAATGCAGAACCTTGCCTTGCTGTCAGTGTGCCTTACTTCTGCAATTCCCTGGAGCTCTTTTAAAGCAGGCATAGAATCTTTTGTTATTGGTGCTGCAATTCTTATTTTGACGCCCCTCTTCTTGAGCTTTTCAAAAGTCGGCCTGAATCCCTCAACTTTTCTCAAAAATCCCTGCGCTGTTGTCATTAAAGTCACGCTTTCCTCGGCATTCCTGATTGTAAGTTCAAGGTGGTTGTACAGGTTGTGCCTTCCCCTTAGAGATCCAGATAAGTCAGCAGGCTCCACCAATTCAACGCCTTGCGTGTGCAGAGTGCTGAGCTCGTCAACAATTTCTGTATTTTTCAAGTCGCTGAGCTTTTTTACCTCTTCCTTTGCGTAGTCCTGGACATTTTTCTTGACTCTCTCAACAACCTCCTTTGGAGGCACAGCAATGTATTTTATAGGCTTGCCAAGCTTCATTATGACAAACCCCTTCTTTTCCAGAGACTCTAGGACATCGTAGCTTCTGCTTCTTGGCACGTTGGCAATGTCAGAAAGCTCTCCTGCAGTTGAGACTCCCCTGCTTAAAAGCGCTGTCCAAATCTTAACTTCGTACAGATTCAGGTTGAAAAACCTTCTCAGTTTGCTCAAAAATTCTTCTTTAACTATCATCTAAACACACCCCCCTTTTATTATTGCTTAGGGGATAAAAAGCACTACTATTAAAATGTTGTTATTTCTAACCAGTTAGTGATAATTTCATCACAAAATGACAAATTATTATTATAACTGGCTAGTTAATACAATATATACATCACTCCTATTTAAATGTTACGGAACCGAATAGCTAATTTACCCTGTTCTTTGCCAGAATTTCAACAACGCTCGGCTCAGCCAAAGTCATTATGTTGCCGTAGTCAGTGATTCCCTCTGCAATAGACTTCAGAATGCGCCTCATTATCTTCCCGCTTCTCGTCTTTGGCAAGTCATCAGCAAATTGTATCCTGTCGGGCTTTGCAATCGGCCCAATATGCTGCGCAACGTGCTGCTTTAGCTCCTCTTTCAGTGCATCATTTTTTTTAACGCCTTTCTTCAGCACCACAAACGCATATATAGCCTGCCCTTTTATATCGTGCGGAAAAGGCACGACAGCAGCTTCTGCGACATCCTTGTGGCTTACCAGGGAGCTTTCAACCTCTGCGCTCCCGATCCTGTGCCCTGCAACCTTTATCACGTCATCAACCCTTCCCATAATCCAGAAATAGCCGTCTTCGTCTATTTTCGCGGTGTCGCCGGTAAGATAAACCCCGAACTTTTCAAAATATGTATGCCTGTACCTGTCAGGATTGTTCCATACTGTTCTTAGCATCCCAGGCCATGGGTTTCTTATAACCAGGTAGCCGCCTTCATTAACATTGGCTTTGCTTCCGTCTTCCCTCAGCACATCAGCCACTATGCCAAAAAACGGCTTTGTGGCAGAGCCTGGCTTTAATGGAGTAGCGCCAGGCAATGGTGTTATCAATACTCCCCCTGTTTCTGTCTGCCACCAAGTGTCTACTATAGGGCATTTGCTTTTGCCAATCATTCTGTGATACCAAAGCCATGCCTCGGGGTTTATTGGCTCTCCAACAGTGCCAAGCAATCTTAAGCTGCTTAGGTCGCATTTGCCTGGCCACTCGTCACCTTCTTTCGCCAATGCCCTTATCGCAGTCGGCGCAGTATAAAATATAGTGGCTTTGTGCTTCTCCACAATGCGCCAGAACCTGTCTGGATCTGGAAATGTCGGCGAGCCTTCGTACATGACAGTAGTTGCGCCGTTTGCCAGCGGCCCGTAGACAATGTAGCTGTGCCCCGTTATCCATCCGATGTCTGCTGTGCAAAAATAGATGTCATTGTCTTTTATGTCAAAAATCCATTTGAAAGTGAGGTAAGCAAAAAGAAGATAGCCAGCCTGTGTATGCAGGATGCCCTTTGGCTTGCCTGTTGTTCCGGATGTATAAAGAATGAATAATGATTCCTCTGCATGCAGGCTTTCAGGCTCGCAGAAGTCATTTATGTCATTTTCACCAACTAACTCAGTCCACCACCAGTCTCTTCCATCCATCATGCCAACCTTATTGCCGGTCCTTTTTGCCACAATCACATTCTTTATTGTGGGGCATTCCTTCAGGGCAGCATCAGCATTGTCTTTTAACGGAAATATTTTTCCGTTCCTGAAACTGCCGTCCGCTGTTATAAGCAGTTCCGCATTTGAGTCCTGGATTCTGTCTTTCAGCGCGTCAGAGCTGAAGCCTGCAAACACAACAGAGTGTATTGCCCCAATCCTCGCGCAGGCAAGCATTGCAATCGGCAGTTCCGGAATCATTGGAAGGTATATCTCGACAACATGCCCCCTTTGAACACCCATCTTCTTAAGGACATTTGCAAGCCTGCAAACTTCCTTTAATAAATGCCCGTAAGTATATGTTTTGCTTTCCCCTTTCTCAGGCTCCCATATATAGGCAATCTTGTCCTTTCTGCCTGATTTGACAATCCTGTCAAGGCAGTTATAGCATGCATTCAGGTAGCCGCCCTCAAACCACTTGAAAAATCCCATGTCATTTCTCAGCACAATGTCCCATTTCTTGAACCACTCAAGATGGGAGGCAACCCCTGCCCAGAAAGCTTCCGGGTTTTCTATTGATTTTTTATAGAGCCTTGAGTACTGTGCCATATTTTTAATGTAGGATTTCCTGCTGAACTCGTCGCTTGGATAAAACACCCTGGTTTCTTTCAGAATCGAGTCTATATAGTCTGCCATATGCGCCTCTTTTTTTGGGATATAACATAAATTCTTTTTAAATCTTACCCATAGTTCAGCTTGAACCTCAAAATAGCAGCTATCCCTCCCAGCCCGTCAAGCTTTTTTCCCGCCTCGTGCTCGGAGCTTATAATCTCTATCTCGCCTTTTGCCTTGTCAACCATCTTCATAACCCCCTCTATCCTGCCATAAAAGCTTTCCATCCTTGATTTTTGTATCAGTGAATCTGTTATCAAAAGCTCCTTCACAGCACCCGCCAATGCCGCATTTTCTGTATCTTCCAATCCGTACGCAGCAAGGTTGTTTTTTGCAATCTCAGCAAATAATTCCTCAACCTTGTTGATTTCCTTCGCAGTCCTTTCCTGCTTCAGCGCTTCCCTTACTTCAGGCCTTTTTATAACCTCATCTATGCCGTTTTTTGTTGCCGAGGAGCATGTAGCAAGAACAATCTTTTGCTTAAGCTCATCGCCGTCAAGCTCTTTCATCAAATCCTCTTTCCAGAAAGCAGGGCTTGCCAGAATAATTTGCTTGATTTCATATCTTTCAGCATATTCTTTTAATTTGGCTATTATCATTAAATAAAAATTTTCTTTCTTTATGTTTTCCTGCCTCTTTTTTTGCACTTCTCCTTGAATATGGGCAACAACCTCATAGCCGTATTTCCTGAACAATGCAAAATAAGCTTCCTCCCTGTCATGCACGCATATAATCAAAGAGCTTTTTTTCTCCTGACATGCCTCTTTCAGCTTGTCAAGCTGGTACTTAAGCCAGTTCTCCTTGATAATGGTTATTGCTGTGTTTTCATCAACATTGAATGTATGGTAGCTGCCCAAAGGCACTTCTTCAGGCGCTTCCCTAATAAGCCCTGAAATTCTAAGCACGCTTGCATATTTGCTGAACTCCACCTTCTCAACAAGTAACTTCATGAAAACCGGCTTCTTTGCAGCCTCTTTTGACTTTTCATCGCCTGAGGCAGCCTTTATCTTCCTTAAAGTCTTTCCCTGCACGATGTCTCTAGGCTCGACTATCATGCTCAGGTACCATAAGTCATCCAGATTCTGGGTGAGGAGCTTAACCTCGCCTTTTTTCAGGTTGGAATGCAGCAGTTTCATCTTATATACTAAAATAAAAAGATTTAAATATGTTTATGTTAATTTCTTTGGAGTAGTTATTGATTGAGTGAAAAAAGGTGTTGTGATGCAAAATAAAGCCCAAGGCGGCATGAACGCCGCTGTTTTAGTCGCAATAATAGCAGGCCTTATAATTCTTTACATCGTATTTCTGCCTTCAGGAGAGAGGGAAAAGCTGATTGAAAAGAAGCAGCCGGAGCCCTCATCAGGGGAAAGCCCGAACATTCTGCTGCAGGCAAACCCCGGGGCATTGAGCACGTCCAGGAGCATGGAGAGCGAGAAAAAAATCCCTAACATATTCTTGGTTGAGACAACCAACGCAAAGGATTTAGAAAAGATAAACCCTTTTATAGTAAGAAACGGATGGTTTGACAAAAAAACAAGGAATATAGACTTTGTTATTGAGGACATTGACAACACAGACAATGTTGTTTTGTCTTTCGCAGCCAAGAAGAGGAAAGGCGTTCTTGCAATAAAGCTCAACAATGCGATTGTTTTCGAGAACGAGCTTGCATCAGAGATTGTCGAGCCTGTCAAGCTGGACAAGAAGCTGCTCATGAAGCAGAATTCTCTCGAGTTCAGCGTTTCGTCCGTAGGGACAAGGTTCTGGACTACGAACGAGTACAGCTTTGAGAATATCAGGATAATAGGAGACATAACAGACACAAGCAGGCAGGAATCCACAAACCTATTTGTATTGAGCGATCCGGAGTTCGCAAGCATGGAAAAGGCAACGCTCAAGTTCGTGCCATACTGCGGCAATGTAAACCAGCTTGGAGCTTTGGACATTTTCATAAACAACAAGAAGCTGTTCTCCTCTGTGCCGAAGTGCAATGACGCGTACAGGCAGAGCATACCGAAAAGCGCCCTGAACCAAGGCGAGAACAATGTTGTTTTCAAGACAAGCAAGGGCAGCTACAGCGTGGAGCAGATTGGCATAGCCCTGGAATTCAAGGACTCGTCATCAAGAACATACTATTTTGAGGTAAAGCCAGCCACATTCACACAGATAAGAAACGGTGATACGAATATTGAAGTTACGCTGAAATTCACGGACAGCCAGAAAAAGAAAAGAATAAAAATGGACATCAACGGGCATATTGATACTGTGGAGACGGACAAGATGTTGTTCACAAAAAACATCAACAGCAGGGTTTCAGAAGGCAACAACTTCGTAAGGCTTGAGCCGCTGGAAGACATAGAAGTCGCTGAGTTGAGAGTCGAACTGGCTTAGTTATAGAGAATTTTGAAATATGTCAAAAATCAAAGATTTTTGAGTATGCTCGGAAACTGCAACAATTTATTATACACTTTTGCAATTTCCAACATATCAATTTTGTCAAAATTCTCTAAGAGAACTTTGAATGAAAATGGTGAGAATAATGAATTTTTCAAAGTTCTCTATAATGCTTATTTTATTTGAATTAAATTGCTTAAAAAGAAGAGGTGGTTGGGAAGAATTCTTTAGATTGAGTTATTTTGATGACAATGCGTGAAATAAAAATGGTGATTGGAATTGGCTGTTGATAAAAAAGACAAAAAAAAACCGGATGTTGAAGAGGACGAAGAGAAGATTATGGCAGAAGAAGCCAGATTACAGAAAGAGGAAGAAAAAGAACTTCGAAGGATTCAATTAGAAGAAGCACGTGCAAGACAAGTGCAGAGAAAAAGGGAAGAAGAAGAGACTGATAGGGAAAGACAACTGGAAATTGAGAGCTCCCATGAAGAATCTTTGAGAGAAAATGAAGAAAGGACATATAATCAATCATTAAGAGGCAGAATAGCAAATAAACTAGGCAGAGGCAAATATCAAAAATCGCCACAAGCATCTGATGAAGAAGATGGAAGAAAACAAGCAACAGGAAAAGGCGGCAGCCCCATAAACCCAAACATAATAGTTAATACAGGAAAAGAGACAGCAGGTTTTGGGCCAATTCTTATAATAATATTCGCTTACATGATTTGGGGCTTTGATTTAACACCTTATTTTGGCGGGCGTTATGTAGGCTTTAATTTCTCAACTTTGCTCATCACTCAAACAAACTGGTATGCAGTTGTCACATCTGGCGCTATTGTGGCGTTTTTGGCGTGGAGTATCATGACTAATATGTTTGAGCCCCACAGGCAATTTGTTTTTTTTGGCGCATTCATGGCACTTGCATTGCTGTACTCCAGGATTTATTACAGGTTAGAGTTTGCTAACGTAACAATCCCTTACTTTAGTATTATAGTGCTTGCTGTTTTAGCCTTAATAGGCTTGGTGGTATTGCACCGTAATGGATATGATTATGTCGCTTCAGAAACATTTTGCTATGCTGTAATGGCTTTAACATTCTCCTTTTTTTTCATAAACTGGAGCTGGACAAAGGATGTAAAAGCAGTGTTGCATGTAATATTTATAATTGGATTCTATTTTTACCTCTATTTTCAGCCGCAAATCAACAAAAGCCAGCTCTATATATTCACCTCCCTCTTTTTAGTTGGTGATTTCTTCCTTTACAGCCTGAATTTTGGCAACGTCGTGCTGTCATATTTCCCGATATTGGTGCTTATAAGCTCTTATTATCTGGCGCAGTTCACCGGAAGCAAATTTGCAAGAGGCAACCTTTTTTTGCTGGTGATTGCCATGGTATTCTTCATAATTTTTTCTCCAACCATAGCGGAAAGCTCTGAGGAAGGCACCTCATTCGAAAGGGCAGAGGCAACGCAAGGCGCAAAAGGTTTTTTGGGCGGCATTGGGGAGTCAGTCTCAAATTTCTGGGGCACTTTAAAAAAGGGTGTAGGCAAACAACTAGACACCGCAACAGGCGGGTTGATTTCAGACCAGTACGGGGGCTTTGTAGAGAAAAACCAGTTCGAGCCTCTTGGGGTAGTATTTGAAAGAGTGAAGGCAGCCCAGCCGAGATTTTATACAGACGAGCCTGTCACAATATGGGGCACTATAAAGTCAAGGACTTTGAGCGACCCTGTCAATGTTCAGTTTACATGCTTTATGTTCAAGGACAACAAGCCGATAGAAGCTGATAAAGCCTCAACAAACCCCGAAACCAAGGACATCATAATTCCAGACAAGCCGTTCACAGTCTATACACTTGAGGAAAAGGATGTTGAATGCACATTCAATAAAAATAAGCTTCAGGCTGGCACAAACACACTTATACTTGCTGCCACATACAACTTTCCAACTATAGCTTATCGAAAAGTTTACTTCATTGATGCTGAAAGGCATCGCGCTATGATAAGGGAAAACCTCGACCCGTTAAAAGAGTTTGGCATAACCGACAAGACACCAAAAGCAATCGCCACAAATGGGCCTGTCGAGATTGGAGTAGGCATACAAGACTTAATACCGGTTTCCGACAAGGGCACCAGCCCTGCTTTATTCATAACTCTCACAAACAGGGGCAAGATAACAGACAGCAAGAACAATCCTGTCGGGCAGTGGGTTGGGAAAATAAGCGAGATTAAAGAGCTTAATGTTGTACTGCCTAAAGGCATAACAATTGATGCAGGAAATTTGGAAAACTGCAGACCTGTGAAGTTCAAGCCTTTTTCAAAGCAGGAATGTTTTACATCATGCATTAGTGTATGTGCAAAAACATGCGAAAGATATCAGGATGACTCCGAAAAAAGTGAATGTATTGACAGGTGCAATATTGAAAAGTCTGACACAACAAAAAGATGCAACGATGACTGCGACAACCTTTTCAAAAGCGATATTGGCGCTGAGGATTACACCGGATACCAGCTTGCAGTCGATGACATTGAAAGGCGAAAAGACGTGAAGGATTTCAAAGACTTAGCAAGCGGAAGATTCCTGACATTCTCATGCAGGCTAAACATAAATAAAAATGATGTTCTGGAAAACGCGCCCATAACAACAAAATTCATCAGGATAAGGGCAAGGTATAATTACTTGATTGAAAGCCAAGTGCCTGTTACTGTGGAGCAGGCACCTACTATTGCACCCACACCCATAACATATGCACCTTCAAACACCGAGCTAGATGTTTATCTACGAAATAAAAAATCCCCAATGGAGGGGTTGGGGCAATGCATTAAGAATGCTGAGCAAAAAACAAATGTCCCATCAATTGTAATGCTAGGAGTAGCTGGTCAGGAAAGTCGTTTTGGCAGCAGCGGTTTGGCGCTTAACAGCAAAAATATATTTTCAATTACATGCGGCAACTATGACAAAAGCGATAAATGCACTCTCCCAAACAAACAAGACTGCTGCAAATCGTCCACAACTTATAAGGGTACAGTCCTGTCTTTCAGGCAATATCAAGATTTTTGTGAATCTGTAAATGATTTCGCTGACTTTATAAGCAATCCAAGCGGAAGATTTGCAGGCTCTATGCAGTATGTTAAAGAGCCGGAAAAGATGGTGCAGGAGATAAGCAAAGCCGGCTATGCTGAAGAAGGACAGCAATGGGCAGATGCAGTTATCAAGATAATGAAGGACACTCAAACTCAAATTACAAATATTGCACAGGCTCAGCCACAACCCACTAGCTAAGGTGAAAATATGAACAGAAAAATATTTTTCATTTTTTTGCTTTTAATTATAGGCTGCTCTACCTCCACAACAACCTCAAAATCAGCCCAAGTCAACGTCTATGTAGGCTCAGAAGGGTTGACTGCAGAGTTCGCAAAAACCGCCCCTCCGCCAAGAGTGTTTGAGCAAAGCAGCTTTCCTATACTGATAAAGATAAGAAACAAAGGGGCTTACAGCGTAGGTGTATCAAGAGCGGGAATTCTGGCTATAGGCAGGGAAAAAGATTATGTGCCTGAAATAACTCTCGAGCCAAATCCCAAAATGGGGCAGCGTGGTGACATACTGCTTTTTGGCGTAGAAGGAAAGACAAAAATTAACCCAAAGGGGGACGAGTTAATTGCAGCCATTACAGCAAAGACATCTAAGCTTGACCCCCAAAGCGAGAACAAGGAGTCAACAATAACAGCCACATTATGCTATCCGTATCAGACACTTCTAAGCACTACAGTATGCATTGACCCTGACATCGGGGAGCTAAGACCGAGCAAAAAGGCTTGCAAAGTCAAGGAGATTTCATTCAACACAGGGCAGGGCGCTCCAATCGCTGTCACAAGGATAGAGCCCCAGATGATTCCTGAAGGCGATATAATAAAGCCGCAGTTTTTGATATTTGTGGAAAACAAGGGAAAAGGCAGCCCTGCAAACATAAATAGTTTCCAGAGGCTATGTGTGAAAGACCCATCAATTGTGGATGCAAGCCCATTAACCCAAGACGAAATAAAAAATGCATGGAATGTAGCTTTTCTAAGAGCATACACTTCCGGCAAAGGAGTCGGCGATAAAGGCATCCAGCTTATATGCTGCCCCAATATAGACGGGCAGTGCCCTGAAAATGAAAATAACCTGGATAAAATTGCAGGCTTCATAAGGTTCAGGGACAAGAAGGACTTTGTAAGGTGCACCTTCAAAAACGAAATCAAAAAAACAGACGATGCTTTCACCTCGCCTTTGAGGATTGAGATAGACTATGGATATGTGCAGACTATTGCAGACACCTTTTTAATCCAGAAGCCTATAAAATATTGATAAGATTTATATAAAAGCATTATTAAGAAAAGAGTGGTAAAATTGGAAAAAAAGGCATTTTTTGGATTATTTCTTGCTGTCTTAATTTTAATTTCTGCATGCAGCAAGGGAAAAAGCAGCACAACCAAAACACTGGAGGAGCTGAGAGTTGGAACAGAAGGGCTTGCCATGAGCTTTCTCCCGAATAACCCGCCTGAAAGGATTCATGTTGAGAAAGGTGCAGACTCAGAGTTAAACAGATTTGACGTTGTTCTTGAGGTAAGAAACAAAGGGGCATCCCCGCAGCCTGGCGAAGGCACTGGTGGGGGCGAATTTTTCGGTATTAATGGCAAGATATACTTAAGCGGCTATGATACAAACATATTGGATTTTTTCGACCCTAAGCCCCCAATCGCGGATTTAAATACAAAAACCTTGGAAGGCAAGACAACAATAAACCCAAATGGAGGACTGGATTTTGCAACCTTCAAAGGGAGGGTAAATGCAGACAACTTAAATGTTGAGAAGTATGAGCCGGTTATACAAGCAACTGCGTGCTATGTCTATTCAACAATAGCCAATCCTTCTGTATGTATAGATCCAAACCCTTACTCAACCATAAAGGAAAAAAAGGTTTGCGAAGTAAAGGACACTGCATTGTCAAACCAAGGCGCTCCTGTAGCTGTCACAGCAGTCAATGAAGAGGCATTTGCGACAAAAACGCAGTTTAGGATTACAATAAAGAATGTAGGCAATGGTGATGTGCTCAAAACATATGCGCTTTCAGAGGATAAATGCAATCCTTTTGGTGATGTCAAACTGCAAAGAGAAGACGTAGATAAGGTTTATTTGTTATACGCAAGGATTGGCAACAAGCCATTGCAATGCAGCCCATTTGTGGACGGCCAAGTCAAAGCCCAAGTAGGTTTTATAAAGCTTATAAACGGCGAAGGCTCTATAATCTGCGAGTTTCCACGCAGCGAATACAGTTTGAGCAAAACAGCCTATATATCTCCTTTAGAGATTGAATTAAGATATGTATATAGAAATACCATAGAGAAAAGAATACAGATAAAGAGGGAGGCAGTCGGAATTAGCAGCACTGGTATAGGTGTTTCTTCAGGCGGGGCAAGCACTACACCAAGCCCTTCATACGAAGGCCAGCCTTTACCAAGCGGGGAAACAGACATTTGTTTGATATTTGATAAAGCAACAAATCAATGTATAAAATACACAGATTAAAAATATAAACCAAAAACTTTATATATAAACATTAAAATAAATAGTCCATCAAAATAAAAGAGGCAAAATGAATAAGAAGTATTATGTCATTGCATTGCTTATCTGTTTAATTCTTTTAGTTTCTGCCTGCAAGAAAACAGGCGCTGCAACAGGGGGAGCGCCAAGGACCCCTTTCATAGGCGGGACAGCAGGCATCACAATGGATTTTGAGAAAGACAGCCCGCCACCTGAAGTGACTGACGACTCCTCATTTGCGTTTAACGTCATTGTAAAGCTTAAGAATGACGGCGAGTTCAAAGTTGACAGCAATGCCATAAGGGTCAACCTGGTTGGCTTTGACCCAAACGACTTTGGCAAGACATTCTCTGACTTGTCTGACAACCAGCCGGAAGACACACTGGAATCCAGAAAAAGGGATGCAGAAGGCAATATAGTGGAGGGGACAACAACATTTGTCACATTCCCGAAAGGCGGCGATAATTTCGTGCCTAGGAAATTCAGCGGCAACACGGAGTTCACTTTTAGGGCAGATGCCTGCTACAACTACAGGACAGAAGCCAACACAAAGCTGTGCATGCTAAAGGACATGATAAACGTGAGGGACAATGCAATATGCAAGCCTACCTCGGCAAGGACAGTATACAGCTCTTCAGCGCCTGTGCAGGTGTCAAATTTCAGGCAGAGTGTTGTTGGAAAGGACAAAATCACGTTCAGCTTTGACATTGCATTAAATGGAAATGTAGACATATTCTGGAGCAGGGACAAGAGAACACCTTCAAGCGGCTTTGACGCTGCATGCCCCAGAGACCCAAGGACGAGAAGGGAGATTGAAAATAATGTGGGAGTTGAATTGCTCGAGATTCCTGTTGACCCTGTTGTTACAGAATTGAAATGCGGCGGCTTGGACAATAGTTTTGAGGGCGTTGTCAAGCTGGTTGGAAACAAAAGGACAATAACCTGCACAGCTTCTCTAGTCTCAGACAGGCTTGACCTGGAAAAGACGATGGGAATACTGTTAACTTACAACATTCTGGACAGCAAAGAAAAAAAGGTTTTGATAAAGCACTTGGCTGATGCCCCTTAACTCCCCACAAGGGTAAACTGGCTCAGCAAGGCTTCCAACTGCACAAACTCGTCAGAGCCTTCTGTCATCCTAAACTCAATTTCGCCGCATTTCTCTATGAGAATCATTTTTGACTTGTTGTCTAAGTTCAGATCCAATATCTCTTTTTGTATCTGCTTTATCACGTCAATGCCGGCCAACCCATAGTTTAGCATCAGGCCCAGCAGCTTGTTTCTTGCCTCAATGAATTTATTCTTTAACGCCAGCTCCAAGACTTCCCTTATCTCTTTTGGCTTTGCCACTGAAGCCATTGAATGCACCAAATCCTCTGTTATGTGCTCTGCAATTGCAGCAGAGCTTTGCAGGATGTTTTCCAGCTTCCTGCAGTCTCCTTCGCAAATCTCGTATAATGCCTCTTTTGCCTTCTCGTCAATTTTCAATTTCTCGTCTTTTGCAATTTTTTCAATGATTTCAATTATGTCTTTTTTGTCTAATTGCCTGAACCTGAAGACAACGCACCTGCTTTGTATAGGCTCGATTATTTTTGAGGAGTAATTTGCAGACAAGATAAACCTGCAGTTTTGTGTGTAGTTTTCCATAGTCCTTCTTAGTGCCTGCTGCGCCTCTCTTGTCAATGCATCACACTCATCAAGATAAATTATCTTGAACGGCACATTTCCTATTGCCCTTGTCCTTGCAAAATCCTTTACCTTGTTTCTTATAATGTCAATTCCTCTTTCATCGCTTGCGTTTAATTCAAGAAAATTCTGCCGCCACAAGTCACTGAACAGCTTTTTTGCAATGACTAATGACAGGCTAGTCTTGCCGACTCCTGCAGGGCCTGCAAACAATAAATGCGGCAGATTCTGCTGCTCGACAAAGGCTTTTACCCTTTTAACTATCTCTTTCTGGCCCTTTATTTCAGAGAAGTCACTTGGGCGGTATTTCTCAGTCCACAGAGCGTTTTCTAGATGCATTTAACCCCCTAAATAGTCCTACCTAAGAAAACAAACTATGTTTAAAAATGTTTAGATAATATCTTCCTCAGCAACGACCATGAAGTCGCCGACTGCTATGACAGCGCTGAACGGTATCAGAATATGCCCTTCCTTGTCCTTTTCAAGCTCAAGCTTTTCTGTGTACGAAGTCGGGTTGTGAAGCACCATATGGATTAGCTCGCCGCTTCTTGTCTCGAAAATGATGTCTCCAACCTCTCCAAACCTCTTGCCCGTCTTGCTCACAACAGTCTTTCCAATCAGTTGCTTTGAGAATTTCTTATCATCTTCAGCCATGTTTATCCCTCTGCAGTTATTACTCAAGGATTGTAAGAGAAGTTATATTTAAATGTTGCGGAAAACTTCTTTTCCGAAACTCCGAAAATCCCTGATTTTCGATAGTTTTGGATTTAGCTTATCCTTACTTTCAGCAAATTGCTTACTTCCTCTTCATTATAGCAAGTGCTTTTTAAGCCGCACTTCCTGCACTTGTTTTCATTATGGCAGAAATCAGGCAGTTCCCTGCTTTCAAGCAATGCCAGTATATCATTTACTATCTGGGTTACCTCCTCTTTCATATATGGATTTACTGCAATATGCCTTTTTTCCTTTGTGTCAAGGTACACAACAAAGCCCTCTTTAATTGGCTTTTTGAAGTGCTCCTGCAAAAGCAATGAGTAAGCTGCAAGCTGTACCCTGTGCGATGGCCACACTCCGTCATTTGGGGCTCTGCCTGTCTTAAGCTCAAAAGGCACGTATTCGCCATTATAAACATGAACTTGGTCAATTATGCCCTTTAGTCTCAAAGTTTCTGACTCAACTCTAAGCTCTGATAGTATCTTTGGCTCCAGCCTCTGCCATAATTCATCTCCAAAAACGTTGTTTGATTCTATGAAGCTGAATATGTTGCTTGCCCTTGTCATTGACTCGTCGCTTATAAAGGCAGAGCTTCTCCTGTAGGCGTCCAGCATGCTTAGATTGACGTCTTCAAGCCTCTGCCTGTTGTTGGCTATAGCCTGCCTTAGAATCTGGAGGTATTTCTGCCTGTACATAACTTCAAGGCCTGCAAGAGGCGTCTTTTTCGCTATTGAAGTGACAATTAACTCTTCTGCCTTGTTTATATTGTCATATGTTTCATGCCTTATAGAGCCAAGCACCAAAGACTCTTTTGGAGGCTCTTTCAGAAGCAGCACTTTCTCAAGAAACAGCTTTCTGGAGCAGTACAGATAGCTTGACAGCAAAGAAACTGAGATTTTCATGGCAATTTCGCTGTAGAATTGGTTTATATAGTTTGCGTGAAGATGTCCAGTGGTTGGTAAGATGAAAGTTCGCCATAACTATGTTATATGCCCATTTCTTACTGCCCTGCTCCATTATATTTCGCATTTTCTCGATGATAATTTGTAAATCCATACAAAGAATTTCCAAATAAAAATTTCAACAACAACAAAGAAACTGAGATTTTCATGGCAATTTCGCTGTAGAATTGGTTTATATAGTTTGCGTGAAGATGTCCAGTGGTTGGTAAGATGAAAGTTCGCCATAACTATGTTAGGCAAAGTTTTTGAGCTGCCGTTGTTAACGTTTAACCGAAAGTCCTTTACGTTGGTGGCTTCGCATAATCTCTGTAGATTATACGGTTTGCTTTGTTCTCTGAAATTTTTGGTTACTTAAAGACGGAGGGGGAGTTCCGAGTCTTGCGGATGGTTGTACTATCTTTCGAGCAAGAAACTATTCCAAAGTGGTATGCTAATAAGTTCGTATAATTTAGACTTAGATGTTTATAAAGCAAAAATTTATATTTTGATTGGGTTTTTGCCGTTTATTAGCTTAAATGGGGGTAAAATGGTCAAGGATAAATCTTTAATTGAATATTTAGATAAAATTAGAGATATCTCTACTGAAAATGTAATTTCTAATCCGTTTAATCCAAGGGAAAAATTTATTGAATCTGAAGAAGACGAATTAATAGATTCTATACTCAATAAAGGAATCCTAAATCCAATAATAGTTTACAAAAGGAGTAAGGACGGAAAGTATGTGATTTTGGATGGAGAAAGGAGGTACAGGGCATGTAAAAAATTGAATATTAAAACAATTCCTGCACATGTATTGGTTAGAGAGCCAACTAATATAGAAAATATTTCTATGATG